>ULVA01079092.1_pt1 | contig 51511 bp, 40 predicted proteins | sample 1958811 | NCBI WGS metagenome assembly ULVA01 (sample SAMEA4835768, study PRJEB28245) | human gut metagenome | biome: gut microbiome; material: fecal sample | place: Denmark | collected 2008
AGCGGACGCGGTAAAAATCCTTACCGTCCACGCAAGCAAAGGGCTTGAATTCCCCGTCGTATTCCTTGCAAGGTGTGACGCAGGCTGGGGCGGCGAAGTGAAAAAAAGCGACATAGTTTTTGACAGAACCCTCGGCGCGGGCATAAAACTTTTTGACGAGGAAACAAGGTTAAAGGCGGATTCGCTTGCCTATACCGCAATAAAGCTGGAAGCGAAACGCAGGGAAGCGGACGAAAACATAAGGCTTTTGTACGTTGCGCTGACGCGCGCGAAAAACCGTATTTACGTCACGGGAACGACCAATAAAGCGCTTGAAAAGAAGTTCGATTTCCCGACGCCGGTCATCTCGTCAATGAGATTTTCCGACCTGATTACGTACGCCGCGGCAATCGACGGGGACTTATACGGGCTTATCGACTTCGTGGAGCCGACCGTTGAAAACCCGAATGAAGTCGCAAAAAACGGACTTTATCTGTCAAAAGGAGACGATAAAACACGAAATGCGTTGAAAAAGGTGCTTGATTTCGTTTATCCGTTTGAAAAATCGAGCCGTATAAGCCCGAAATATACGGTAACGGAGATAAACAGGCTTGTCCGCGACGAAGAAAACGAAGGATTCACGCCGAGTATGATAAATCCGTCGTCGGATAATCGCCGCACGGGTATCGCGTACCACGCCGTCATGGAAAATATCGACTTCTCGACAAACACCGTGAGCGAGATAAACTATCTTTTGAAAAACCTTGTCGAAAACGGTGTCCTTCAAGACGGCGACGAAGAACTTGTCGACGCAAACGATATTTTAAGGTGTATTCAAAGCCCCGTCATTCAGGAAGGGATAAAGGGCAGATATATCCGCGAAAAATCGTTCATGCTTTCGTTGCAAGCGGGGGAAGTCGGCGGCGACTCGTCCGACGATATTCTGGTGCAGGGCACGATAGACCTTGCGTTTTTCGGCGAAGAAAACGTCATAATCGACTTCAAATATTCGGGACTTTCCGACGAAAAACTTGCCGAAAAGTACGCGCGACAGCTCAAAACGTATAAAATCGCCGTCATGCAAGCCTACGACGTCAAAGTTGATAAAATCCTGTTATATTCTTTCAAAACCGGGCATTTTATAGATGTAAAGTAATTTTTTTTGCTGAAAAGTGCGCGTAATTATTTGCAAATAACTAATTTTATGTTATAATAGCATAGATTTGTAACAAGCATTGTTTTACTACGCGAAATATAAGGATGTGTTTTATGGTTGCTCAATTGTTGTCAACAGTGGAATTTTGGCAGGCTTTCAGCGTTCCCGAAAGGGCACTTTTCTGCGGTTTGGTTATCGTACTCGGGCTGACGCTTATCGCATTCGTCGTATTCGGCGGTATTCTCGGAAAATTGTCGGGACGCAGGTTCATTAAAACCTGCAAAACAATCGGCAATTTCGCAAACGAATCCGGCGTTATCGACGACGGTAATCTGGAACAGTTCGAGGCAACTTGCTTCAACGAGAAAACCGACAAAACTTTTATGGAAGGTTGGGAGGCGTTCAAAGGCGCACGTTTCGATTATCCCAGCAAATACGTCGATTCCGACACGATAAAGGCGAAATATTCCGGCAAAAAGTTTAAGGTCGGGCTTATTTCGACCGCAATCGTATTGCTTGTTTTCGCACTTGTTTTCGTGGTTTACGGGCTTGTTCAGGTCAAGAGCGCCGGAGGCGTCGATATCGTGGTTTACTGCGTGGTGCTTGCGCTCCCGATTATTCTTATGTTGTCATACGTTTTCGTAAAGCCCGAGAAGAAGACCGGCGCCGCATTAGACCAGATGCTGGAAGACCTCGACACCGCGGTGAAACTCCAACGTCACGTTGAACACAAGGTTGACAACAGCCGCCTGTACGAAATCGAAAATCGCATCCGCGACGTCATCATTCACGAACAGTCCAAACCTATTCCTTCAAAGAAGGATCAGCTTGAAAAACAAAAAACGCAGGAACTTGAAATGGCGGACGAAGACCTTGACGATATCCGCGACGAAATTTTCGCCGACGACAATGTTGAAGAGCCTGTTGCGGAAGAATTTGTTGCGGAAGAACCTGTTGCGGAAGAACCCGCGGCGGAAGTCGAAGCACCCGTCGAAAAACCCAAAAAGGTTATCCCGTTCGAGCCGTTCGTAAAAGTCCTTGACGAAGCCATCGAAAAAGGTTATTCCAAAGCGACGATGCGTAAAATGGCAAACATTCTCGTGCTTGCTTTCGGAAAATTCCAGGAGCCCGCTCAGCGCGAAACCCTTAAAAACTCCATCAGAAAATTCATCGTCCAATACAAAGCGGCGGTTGAAAGAGAAAGGGCGGAGGAAGCGGAATATGTCGCGGCAGACGCAGCGACTCAGCAGGAAGCCTACGGCGAATGGCAAAACCCCGACGCAGAATAATATAAAATGCAATATCCCCGACAAATCGTCGGGGATTTTTTATGCGATTAAAACGGAAAACGTCGCAAAAATACGGCGGTTTTCTTTGAAAAAACTCTTTTTTTTCGTAAACGCGGTTTTTTTCTTGCCAAAAAATTTTTGAAGTGTTATTATTTCATTATCTTTTTGAACACGAGGTGTTAATAATTTACTATGGACGACCCTTTAAGTAAAAAGCAAATCAATATTGTTGACACCGCTCTTTTTGCGTAAGTAATTCTTTCCTTGTACGATGAGCGCGGTGTCCCCGTGCTTTTATTTTGTATTGGAGGAAGGAGAATGCTTCAAATTTACTATACCGACGAAAATAATCAGCTTTTGTCGCTTGACGTCGAAAACGGCGTCGAAAACGTCGATCTCACCGGAAAATGGATTAACCTTTCAAACCCCACGGACAAAGAAATCGAACTCGTGAGCCGCGTTACCGCGCTTCCCGAGGACTATATCAAAGCCGCGTTGGACGAGGAAGAGCGCGCCCGTATCGAAGTCGAAGACGGGAATCTTCTGACGCTTTTCGATATCCCGGTTATGGAAGACGACGAGGGCAGCGACTACTATACTTATTCGACATTGCCGTTTGCGTTCATTTCAAACCAGAAAACCGTCGTTACCGTTTGTCTGAAAGAAAATATCATCACGCAAAACTTCATTATGAACCGCGTGAAAAGTTTCGCGACGTATAAGCGCACAAGGTTTTTGTTGCAGCTTATGTACGTTTCAAGTACGAAGTTTTTGCAATATCTGCGCCAGATCGACAAAACCAGCACCCGTATTCAGGCGGAGCTGAACAAAAGCATGAAAAACAAGGAACTTATCCAACTTTTGGATATCGAGAAATCGCTTGTTTACTTTTCGACGTCCCTTCGCGGAAACAGTTTCGTCATCGACAAGATTCAGCGTACCGAAGGCGTGAAATTTTATGAGGAAGACCAGGACCTTTGGGAAGACGTCGGCATCGAAAACCGCCAGGCAATCGAAATGTGTAATATTTATCGGGACATTCTGACAGGTACGATGGACGCGTTTGCGTCGGTCATCAGCAACAACCTGAACATCGTCATGCGTACGCTTACCATTCTGACGCTGCTTGTCGCGATACCTTCCATGATTGCGGCGTTCTGGGGCATGAACACCGGCGTGCCGTGGGAAGGGAAACTGTACGGCTTCTGGATTGTCGTGGGGATTTCGATTGCGATTTGTCTGGTTTTGGGCTTATTTATGTTCAAGAATCGCGGCAGGAAGAGATAACACGGCGGTTAAAATTGACATAAAAGCATTTCTTTGGTATAATTTACCCTGAACTTTTGTTCAGGGTGATTTTTTATGCGCAAAAAAGTTTTATTAAGTTTACTGATTTTAATAATTGCAGCGTCGGTGCTTACGGCGTGCAATAAGGATAAGGACAAAAACCCCGCCGTAACTTACGGCGATATTTACGTGCAGCACGGCGGTATTGTGAGAAAAACCGATTACGACCACGATCGTTCGTTTGCTTTGCCCGAAGGGCTTATGCCGTATTACGAGGAAAAAGGCACGGTCAATACGTACAAGGAGTACGTCAATGCCTACGACAAGGAAAACGGCGTGTTGAAGGTCAGGAAAGACATCCTCGGCGAGAACGGCAAGGTCGCTTCGTCCAGGTACGGTTTCGTCAGCCTTAAAACGAAAACCCTTATCGGAAGCGGCGCGGTGTATTCTGCGGACTTTTTTGTCGAAAACGGATTTATCGGCGCGTACAATGCCGACACGAATAAATATGAACTTTTCAGAAACGACGGCACGCGGCTGAACGTTCCGGTGAGTGCCGATTCCAAAAAAACGTCCGAAATGTTTATGACGTTGTCGGAGGATTATTACGCACTTTCGGACGGCAATAACTCCTGGCAGATTTACACCGCAAACAACTCCGCGTCGCCCGTTGCAGGCGGCAAAAAGTTTTCAACCTATTATTTCGACGAGCAGGCGCAAAAGGCTTATGACGTGTCGTATATCGTTGCCGACAATTACATTATCGCAACGCGTATGATAAAAGCGACGTCGGTGTTTTCAAAGGACGCTGTCGTCGACGTTGTCGCATACGACCTTGCAAGCGGCAACGAGATCACAAGTATGTTCAAGGGCGTCGGCGCATATTCGTCGGGCGCAATCCGCGCGGCGTATTACCTCGGAGGCGACAAATTTTATTGCTATGAACAAACGTCCAGCACCAAAGACGACGGATATCAGTACAAGGTGCTGACCAATCCCGAAGAGGAAGAAATCGACAAGCGATACACTTATTACAAAATTTCGGTGTGGACGTACGATATGAAATCGGGTGCGAAAACCCTTATCGTTCCCGACCGCATTTTCTCGACAATCGTCAATAAATATTACAAAAAGAGCGTTGGCCGCGATTTGTCGGAATATATTAACAACGGATACAGTTGGGTGTCGGTCGCACTCACCAGAGACGCCGACCGCGTTGCGACGGAGGATCAGCAATACGTCATCGACAGCAATCTGAATATTTACGTTTCGCTGTCGGATAAGTCGGGCAGCGCGACGCGCTACGACGAAGGCTCCAACGATTACCGCTACGTCAAACTGACTTTTGTCGACGGCTACGGCTTTGACGAAGACTCGACGGGAGACCTTATTATTTACGATAAACAGGGCAACACCGTTTTAAGAAAAGAAGGCACTTACAGCAAGGTATTTTACAACAACGGTATCGTTACCGCGGTCAAGGAAGTTGCGGACGGAAGCAAGTACGTCGTCGCTTATAAACTTGACGGCACGGTCGTCTTTGACGAAACGAGAAAATACTCGGACATCGTCGGCAGCACTTATAACAACGACCGTCTGGCTTTCGTCGGAAAGTACGCAATGGTCAAAAAAGGCACGACGTACCTTCTTGTCGACAACACGGGACGCGACGTTGGAAATCCGTCGGTCAGCGATATGTACACGACAAAAAGAGGCGCGTTCTTCTTCAACGGCGTGTACGTCACGCAGGATAAAAAAACCTTGAAATTCGGGCTTAAAAACTACGACGGCGACGTTATTTTCGAAAATCAGTTCAAAGAAGTGATCATCGACGCGAAAAGGTTCGGCGACGTGGCGTTTTACGCAAAGGACGAAAACGGAGTGTGGAACGTATACTTCGTATAATCAAGAAGGGCGTTTGACAAACGTTATCGTTTACGACGTTCCGGCAGATATTTTTGGAGCGGCGTTTATATTATTTATTCACGGATTATGAAAACGCAGGTTATGGGAGCGGAAGGCATCGACCTTGCCGCAAAACTTATAAGAGAAGGAGAAGTCGTCGCATTCCCCACCGAAACGGTTTACGGGCTGGGGGGGGATTGTTTCAACGACGACGCCGTAAAAAGGATTTACGCAGCAAAAGGACGTCCGTCCGATAATCCGCTGATCGTACATATTTCGACGCTCTCGGACGTTTACAGGGTGGCGAAAGACGTGCCCGACGCGTACTTCCGCCTTGCCGAAAAGTTTTTGCCCGGCCCCCTTACGGTAATTCTTCCAAAAGCGGACGATCTGCCTTTGTCGTGTACGGGCGGGTTGGATACCGTCGCGGTGAGATACCCCGCGCACAAGATGGCGCGCGACTTCATAAAAGCCACGGGAACGCTTATTGCCGCGCCTTCGGCAAACGTGTCGACGCACGTGTCGCCGACGACCGCAAAACACGTTTACGACGATCTGAACGGGCGTATTCCGCTTATCCTTGACGGCGGCGAATGCGAAGGGGGAATCGAAAGCACGATAATCACGTTGTGCCGCGAAATCCCCACGATTTTACGCCCCGGCATAATCACCGAGCGCGATATTTTAGGTGTTCTGAACGAGGTGGAATTGTTCAAGGGCAAGGTGGAAAAAGCCGAAGCCCCCGGCATGAAATACAAGCATTACGCACCACGATGCAGGGCGGTGCTCGCAAGTACTCCCGAGAAGGCGATTGAATTGTACGATAATGCAGTAAAAGACGGTTTATCGCCTGAAATTCTTGCGTTAACCGAACATATTGCAATTTACGGTAACAGGAAACTTATTGATCTCGGCGGCGACGAATATGCCGTTGCGCGCCATATTTACAACGCTTTGCACGTTGCGGAAAACGACGCCGACTTCATCATCATCGACAATCTTACGGGCGGCGGCGTGTATGACTCCGTGATGAACCGAGTGATGAAAGCGGTTGCGGGAAAGGTGGAATGATGCGCGTGGTTTTCGTATGCACCGGGAATACTTGCAGAAGCCCTATGGCGGAAGCGATTTTCAGGTTTTACGCCAAAGAAAGCGGGGTGAAAGCCGACGTTTCGTCGTACGGGCTTTTCATAAATCCCGAGGAGTGCGAAACGCGCGGACAAGCATTGATTGCGGTCCGAAAACTTAATATCCCGATCAGGAAGAAAAAGTCGAAAGTCATCACGGAAGACGTCGTTAAAAACGCCGACTACGTCGTTACGATGACCAAAAAACAAAAAGACGCATTGCCGTACGACAACGTTTTTACTTTTTCGGAACTCGTGGGAGGCGGCGATATTCCCGATCCGTACGGACTTGACCAGAACGCATACGACGTGACTGCTTTCAGGCTGAAACTCGCGTCGCAGAATTTATTGAATATCATTTCGGAAAAAAAGGTGAAAAAATGAAGTTTGAACTGAAACTTTTGGACTGGTGGTGGAACAAACAGGTCTTAAAAAGCGACCAAAAACGCGCGGCGAAACTCACGAAAACCACGGGCGTGTCCGCGATAAAAGACCTTGATTATTTCGGCGACGGCAGCAAATGGCACCTTATGGACGTGTATCGTCCAAATGGCACGGAAAACGAAAAACTGCCCGTAATAATCGATATTCACGGCGGTGGCTGGATGTACGGCGACAAGGATCTGAACGCGCCGTATTGCGAAGCGCTTGCAAAACGCGGTTTCATCGTCGTGAGTTTTTCGTACAGTCTGTTTCCGAGTGTGACTTTGCCCGTCCCCGTGCAGGAGATTTTCAGGGCGATAAACTTTGTTTACGACAACGCCGAAAGGTTTAATATCGACCTTAACAACGCCTTTATCACGGGCGACAGCGCAGGCGGGCATTACGCAGGGCTTGTACTTTCGATTATCGCGGACGAAGAACTTGAAAAACTTTACGAGGTCGAAAAATGTCGAATGACTTTCAAGGGGGTTGCGTTTACCTGCGCCGCGTTTTATCCGAACTCGATTGCGAATTTTCCCGTTCACCTTGCAAAGACGTACGTCGGGCTGTTTTACGGCGGGGCGAAGAAATATGATAATCACAAGTTTTATAAAAGCGTCGATATAATCAACAATAAGGTGGAAAAGTTCCCGCCGATGTTCATCAACAGTTGCTTCAACGATATGTTGAAGGGCGATACGAACAGGTTTATCGAATGTTTGGACAGAAAGAAAATCCCGTATACCCTCGATTTTCCGACGTCGGACGAGTGCGAAAACAAAATGGGACACGTTTACGCCGTTTTGTATCCCGAAGATTGGGAAGAGAGCAAAAAAACAATCGACAAAACGTGCGAGTTTTTCAAAGAACAGATGAACAAATAAAATCAAACGGAATAATTGACAAAAAAACGGCGACGAGCGAAAGCCCGTCGCTTTGTTTTCAAAAAACTGCGCAACCGTAACCTGACAATTTGCACCGAAGTGATACAAAAACAGGTAACTCCTTCAAGGTAACCTCGTGGCACACGCCGTTAACCGCTTAATGCTGCTGCGGTCAAGCTCTGACATGGTTCACGGGACGACATTGCACAAGACCTTGATATTAACGTCCCTTATTTTTGCCGACCAACCATACAAAAGGCCGCATACGGCATTCAGCCCCGCATATAGAGGGTTTCGGATTACAGGGTACCCCTAGTCCCCCGCCTAGCGCAGTAAGCGTATTGTACCACCAACGCGCGACAAAGTCAAGAAAAAGTTTATCGTTAATGTTCGGTACGGGTTGACTGAAAGACGAAAAATGTTGTATCATAAATAATATGAAAAATAAAAAGTTGATTTTAATTTTAATTGCGACGATTACGGTTATCGCGGCGGCAACCGTCCTTTCTGCGTGCGACAAAAATAAGGGCGAGTTCGTGGACGTCGGTATCGAGTTGTATTCCGCAAAGCAATATTACGTCGAGGGCGAAACTTTCACGCCCGAAGACGGTATCCTTAAAGTTTACTCTTACAACGAAAAAACGAAGGAAGAAAAATACCGCTTCGTCGATCTGACCGACAAGGACGTTACCCTTGAAAACACGACGGGAGCGCGCGTCGATACGTACACCGTTACCGCAAGATACAAAGGGCTTGCGACGCAGTTCAAGTATATCGTGCAAAAAGAAGAAAACGCCGTATCAAGTGTTGATTTTGTGCTGACGGAAAACCACGGCGCGCCTGTGTATTCGGTGTCGGATATTCGCAGTGAAATCGATTTTTCGGACTTTATCGGTATGAAATTTGTGATAAAGTACCGTAATACGGACAAACAAGACGAAGAAGTTCCGCTTTGGGACGAAACGAATTACTATTTCGACAAGGGTATAAACTACACAGGTTTCGACGTCAAAACGGCAGGTCTTAAATACATCACTTTCACTTGCATCGCGACCGACGTCGTGCTGCCGTATAAGGTGACCGAAGACGACTTCGTTTACGACTTCGAATTTGTGAAATACGATAAAGAAAAAAAGGAATACGTTTCCGTCAAAAAAGAAGACAGCGTGAGAAGAAATTACCTTGTCGGCGAGAAGTTTGACGCGCAGAACACGAAAATCAGATATATTTACAAATCGTTGAAAAAAGCGGAGCCCGTCGATATTTCCGAAAGTCAGATTTCCGGTTTCGACACGACGAGTGCTTCCGACAAAAAAATGTTTGTTCTTTCGTTGCTCACGGGGGTTGAAACGTTCAATTATTCGGTATTCGAGGAAACCGCCGTCAAAGGCGTTACGCTGAACAATAAAGATTTTTCGCAGCCCACGCCAGGATTCAATGACGTATGGACGGAAAAAACGAAAGGCGAATGGAAGGAGTACGAAGAGTATATCGCCGCCATAAAACTGTGTCTCGTTCTGGACGAAGACAGCAAGCAATACGTACCCGTGACGGGCGCGGACGAAGATATTATTTTGTATTACGTCACGCCCGACGAACAAGACCTGAGCCTCAAAAAGGAATTCACGAAAGAAGTTTTTGACAAACTCAAAAAGACGGAGTGCGAATACGAAATAATTGCGGTTTATCGAAAAAATCCCGAAGCGTACGCAAGGAGAATCTTCTTTACCGTGAAAAACTTTATCACGGGCATAGATTTTGTAAATCTGAACGTTGATCTTGTGTTCACGGAAGGCGACGCGTTCAGCTTCGGAGAAGCAACCGCAACAGTGCATTACGCCGACGGAAAGACCAAAACCGTAAGATTGCAGGAAGAATACGAAAAAACCGACGAAAACGAAAGGCTGATACGAATGAAAAACACGAAAGCGGTCGAGGCGAAAACGTTCGATATGAGCGCAGGCGAGCATAAAAACCAATATTATATCACTGCAAATATCGACGTGTCCGATTACGAAGTGACCGTGAACGGCGAAAAATTCGTCGAAGACAACGGATTCAGGATTTATATAAGTTACGTCGTGCAAAAAGCGTAAATCAAAAAGATTTTTCAGGGGCGAAGGCAAAGGCTTTCGCCTTTTTCGCGCGCTTTTCTTGACAATTCATAATATATTTTCTATAATGTCTTGAAATATATAAATTATTGAGGTTTTTCAATGTACAAAAAAGTTGACAACGGTCTTGATTTTGTGGCGCGCGAAAAGGAAGTTCTGGACTTCTGGAAGGAAAACCACATCTTTGAAAAAAGCGTCGAAAAAAACGTCGGCAATCCTGAGTTTTCGTTTTTCGACGGTCCGCCTACGGCAAACGGACGTCCCCACATCGGGCATATTCTCACCCGTGTTATGAAGGATATTATTCCCCGCTATAAGACGATGAAAGGTTATCACGTTTTAAGGAAAGCGGGCTGGGATACTCACGGTCTTCCCGTCGAACTCGAAGTGGAAAAACAACTGCACATCGACGGCAAACAGGAAATCGAAAAGTACGGTATCGAGCCGTTCATCAAGCAGTGCAAAGAAAGCGTATGGAAATATAAACACGAATGGGAAGTCATGTCCGACCGCGTCGGTTACTGGGCGGATATGGAAAACCCCTATGTCACCTACGACGACAATTATATCGAGTCGGTGTGGTGGAGCCTGAAAGAAATCGACAAAAAAGGACTTTTATACAAAGGCTATAAAATCGTTCCTTACTGCCCGCGTTGCGGCACGGCTTTGTCAAGCCACGAGGTCGCGCAGGGATACAAGGACGTCAAAGAACGTTCTGTTTTCGTAAGGTTCAGGCTCGTTGACGAAGAAAACACGAGTTTCCTTGCCTGGACGACCACCCCGTGGACGCTCCCCAGCAACGTCGCGCTTTGTATGAACGCGAAAGAAGACTACGCCAAAATCAAAGTAGGCGACGAATACTTCATTATGGCAAAGGCTCTTATCCCGTCCCTTTTCAAGGAGGACGAATACGAACTTGTCAGCGTGAAAAAGGGCAAGGATTACGAATATACGAAATATAAACCACTTTTCGATTACGTCAAAGACACGTCGAAGGGCTGGTTTGTCACGAACGCCGATTACGTCACTCTTACGGACGGCACCGGCGTCGTACACATCGCGCCCGCATTCGGCGAAGACGACGCGCAGGTCGGCAGACGTTACGACTTGCCTTTTGTGAAATTCGTGGACGACCGCGGCAGACTCACCGACGACGTTTACGACTTCAAAGGTCTTTTCGTGAAAGACGCCGATCGTCCCATTATCATGAAACTGAACGAAACGGGATTGCTGTTCAAGGATATGCTTTACGAACACAGTTACCCGTTCTGCTGGCGTTGCGACACCCCGCTTATTTATTACGCACGCGAAAGCTGGTTCATTAAGATGACGGCGGTTCGCGACGAACTTATGAAACGCAATCTGTCGGTCAACTGGATGCCGCCGACAATCGCGACGGGACGTATGGGCAACTTCATCGAAAACGTCATCGACTGGGGCATCAGCCGCGAACGTTACTGGGGCACGCCGCTTCCCATCTGGATTTGCGACAAGTGCGGACATAAACACGTCGTCGGCAGCCGCGAAGAACTTTGCAAACTCGGCGGGCTTGAAAAAGCACCCGAACTTCATAAACCTTATATCGACGAGGTCACGTTCACGTGTCCCGAATGCGGCGGCGTAATGCACCGCGTTCCCGAAGTGCTGGATTGCTGGTACGACAGCGGCAGCATGCCTTTCGCGCAGTGGCACTATCCGTTTGAAAACAAAGAAATTTTTGAAGAAGTGTATCCCGCCGACTTTATTTCGGAAGCAATCGACCAGACCCGCGGTTGGTTCTATACCTTGCTTGCGATTTCGACGCTTCTGTTCGACAAGGCAAGTTTCAAAAACTGCATAGTTTTAGGGCACGTCAACGACAAAGACGGCATCAAAATGAGCAAGCATAAGGGCAACGTCGTCGATCCGTTCAGCGTGCTCGACAAGCAAGGCGCGGACGCCGTGAGATGGCATTTCTATACGTCGAGCGCACCCTGGCTTCCTTCGAGGTTCTATCCCGAAGCCGTCAGTGAGTCGCAGCGTAAATTCATGGGCACGCTCTGGAACACCTATGCGTTCTTTGTACTTTACGCCGATATCGACAAGTTCGATCCGACGAAATACAACCTTAAAGATTGCAAACTGTCGGTCATGGACAGATGGGTGCTTTCGGGGCTCAACAGCCTTATCAAATACGTGGACGACTGTCTGAACGAATATAAGATTTTCGAAAGCGCAAGGAAAATTCAGGACTTCGTGGACGAACTTTCCAACTGGTATGTCCGTCGCGGTCGCGAAAGATACTGGGGAAGCGAAATGTCCGACGACAAAATCGCCGCGTATATGACGCTTTACACCGTCCTTACCGAACTGTCGAAACTCATCGCGCCGTACACCCCGTTTATGGCGGAAAGCATTTATCAGAACCTTGTCAGGTCGTTTGACAAAAACGCGCCCGAAAGCGTGCATCTGACCTCGTTCCCCGTGGCGGACGATAGTTTCATCGACACCGCGCTCGAAGACGGCATGGAAGAAGTTATCCGCGTTGTCGTTTTGGGACGCGCCGCAAGAAATCAGGCGAACATCAAAAACCGCCAGCCCTTGCAGAAACTGTACGTGACCGGCGTTGAATTCGACGACGAACTGAAAGCCCTCGTTTCCGACGAAATTAACGTGAAAGAAGTGCTTAACGCGTCGGGCGAACAGGACTTCGTAACGTACGAAATCAAGCCGCAACTCAAAACGATCGGTCCGAAATACGGAAAACTTTTGGGCAAAATCAAGGAGCATCTTGCGAATGCCGACGGAAAAGCAATCGTGAACGCAGTCGCAACCGGCACGTATAAGGTCGATATCGACGGCACGGAAGTCGAGTTCTCAAAGGACGATATTCTCGTGTCCGTGAAAAACAAGGAAGGTTTCAGCAGCGAAGTCGACGGCGATATTTCGGTAATCCTCGACACCGCGCTCACCGCAGAACTTATCGAAGAAGGCGCAATGCGTGAAATCGTCTCCAAAATCCAGACGATGAGAAAGGAAGCGGGCTTTGAAGTTACCGACCATATCACGCTCGGGTTCAAAACGGATTCCGCGCTCCTTACAAAGATTATGAACGACAACACGACGGTCAGAAACACCGTCCTTGCCGATGAAGTCAGAAACGATATAGACGGCTACACGAAAGAATGGGACATCGGCGACGATAAAATCACGCTGTCCGTCAAAAAGAAATAATGCAAGTCAATTCCGAGTGGAAAGATTACGAGGTCATCGCAACCGGCGACGGCAATAAGCTGGAAAGGTGGGGCAAATACGTTTTGCTTCGTCCCGATCCGCAGGTCATCTGGCCCGAATCTTTCCCCCTTGAAAACTACAAAGGTCTGACGGCAAAGTACGTGAGAAGCGCGACGGGCGGCGGCCATTGGGAATACCTGGAACCCATGCCCGAAAACTTCACTGTGAGTTGGCGCAATCTTACGTTCAAATTGAAACTTATGGGCTTCAAGCATACGGGGCTTTTCCCGGAGCAGGCGGTAAACTGGGCGAAAATGATCAACCTTATCAAAAACGCCGGAAGACCTGTTAAAGTTCTGAACCTGTTTGCCTATACCGGCGGCGCGACGGTTGCGTGTGCGTCGGCGGGCGCGGAAGTTACCCACGTCGACAGCGCGAAAGCGATGGTCGAAAGGGCGGGCGAGAACGTACGCTTATCGGGACTTACCGACGCAAAAGTCAGATATATCATCGACGATTGTTTGAAATTCGTTCGTCGCGAAATAAAGCGCGGCAGGAAGTACGACGCAATCATCATGGACCCGCCGAGTTTCGGCAGAGGTCCCAACGGCGAAATGTGGAAAATCGAGGACAATCTGTTTTCGCTCATCAGGGAAACGAAAGAAGTTTTGTCGGACAATCCGCTTTTTTATCTTCTCAACAGTTACACGACTGGGCTTCAACCCACCGTTATGGCAAATATGTTGAAACTCGGGCTGAATACGTCGAAAAACGCAGTAATTACCGCCGACGAAATCGGTCTGAATACCAGGGAGGAGGGTATCGTCTTGCCAGCAGGCGCAAGCGCCCTTGCGATATTTTAATGGAAAATAATGCAATCAAAGAATATCAAGGCGTAAAAATCATTTACGAAGACAACCATATTCTCGTTGCGGTGAAGCCGCAGAATATGCCGTCGCAGGAAGACGAGTCGAAAGATCCCGATATTCTTTCGATTTTGAAAAATTATCTGAAAGAAACTTACGATAAGCCCGGCGACGCGTATCTCGGGCTTGTTCACAGGCTCGACAGAGTTACGGGCGGCGTTATGGTTTTCGCAAAAACGTCAAAGGCGGCGGCAAGACTGTCGGAAGCAATCCGCGAAGGCGAGTTTGAAAAAACTTATCTTGCGGTCGTTTACGATACGCCCAAAGAAAAACAGGCGGTGCTTGTAAATCACCTGAAAAAGGATCCGAAAAGCAATACCGTCCGCGTCGTCCCGGAAGTCACCGAAGGCGCAAAATATGCGGAACTTACTTATAAAGTATTCGAGTCCATCGGAAAACTTTCGCTTGTCGGCGTGAAACTTGCAACCGGCAGAAGTCATCAGATCCGCGTGCAGATGGCGCATATCGGAAACCCCATCGTCGGCGATATGCGATACAGCGGAAATCGTCCGAAAGCGCAGTGCAATCTCGCGCTATGGGCGGCGGAACTTCGTTTTAAGCACCCCACGCTCGACCAGACGATGGTATTCAAGGTTTCCCCGCCGGAAGACGAAAAACCCTGGAATTATTTCAATCTCGAACCTTTCTTCCGCGTCAGCGTGAAAGACGCTATGGCGGAAACGTTATAAACTTATGGAATTTATCGAAAACACTTTGGGCGGCGTCCTGGACGACCTCTCAAAACACAATCCGAACGGCTGGGCGGTAAGATATACCGACAGAAATTACTTCCGCACCTGGAAAGAACTTAACGACGAGGCGGATCTCATCGCGCGCGGCATGATGTCTTTGGGCGTCAAAAAGGGCGATCACGTCGCAATCTGGGCAACCAACACGCCCGAATGGATTCTGACGTTGTTCGCGGCGGCGAAAATCGGCGCGGTGCTTGTAACCGTCAATACCAATTTCAAAATTTTTGAGCTGGAATACCTTTTGAGGCAGTCGGACACGAAACTTCTCGTGATGATCGGCGGATTCAAAAACAACGACTACGTCGCAACCGTGAACGAGCTTCTGCCCGAACTGAAAACAACGTCCGGCGAAATAGAGTCGGAGCATCTGCCGTTTTTGAAACGCGTCGTTTTTGCAGGGAAAGAAACGCCCGAAGGAATGCTTAATTTTGAGGATTTGAAAATTCTTGGCGGCGATTTTCCCGTCGAAATTTACGAGGAAAACAAAAAAACGCTGAACACCCACGACGTCGTGAATATGCAATATACCTCGGGCACGACAGGCTTTCCGAAGGGCGTAATGCTCACGCACTACAATATCCTGAACAACGGCAAAACCATCGGCGACGGTATGAAATTTACAAAAAACGACAAACTTTGCATCACCGTTCCGTTTTTCCACTGCTTCGGACTTGTGCTTGCGATGATGGCGTGCATTACTCACGGCACAACGATGGTGCCCGTCGAAAGATACAGCCCCGTCCCCGTCATGAACGCAATCAGCGTCGAAAAATGCACGGCGGTGCACGGCGTACCCACGATGTTCATCGCAATGCTGGAACACGCGCAGTTCAATAATTTTGATTTTTCAAGCCTCAGAACGGGCATTATGGCAGGCTCGCCTTGTCCCATCGAAGTGATGAAAAAAGTCATCGACAAAATGAATATGCGCGAAATTGTCATTGTTTTCGGACAGACCGAAGCGTCGCCCGGCTGCACGATGACGACGACTTCCGACAGCATCGACAAACGAGTAAACACGGTAGGGCGTGCGTTCCCCGGCGTCGAGTGTAAAATCATCGATCCGGAAAATGGCGAAGAACTTCCGATAAACACCCCCGGCGAATTTTGTGCAAGGGGATACAATATAATGAAAGGGTATTACAAAATGCCCGAAGCGACCGCGCAAGCCATCGACAAAGACGGCTGGTTGCATACCGGCGATTTGTGCACCGTGGACGAAGACGGATATTATAAGGTTGTAGGACGTATCAAAGATATGATTATCCGCGGCGGCGAAAATATTTATCCGAAAGAAATCGAGGAGTGCTTGTATACGTGCGACAAGGTTTCCGACGTGCAGGTCATCGGCGTGCCTTCCGAGGCGTACGGCGAAGAAGTCATGGCATGCGTCATTCTGAAAGAGGGCGAAGAAATGACCGAAGAAGAAGTCAAGGAATTCGTCGGCGCAAGAATGGCAAAACACAAGGTGCCGAGATACGTCAGGTTCGTGGACTCGTTCCCGACGAACGCGGCAGGCAAAATACAAAAATTCAAGATGCGTGAAGAAGCGATCGAGATTCTGAAACTGCAAACCGCCGCTTCAATCGAAACTGCATAACAAGGACTTTAAGGAGGAATTTCAGAGATGAAACTTGCTTTTTCGACAATCGGTTGCCCGAACTGGTCTTATGACGAAGTGGTATCCACCGCGTCCGATCTCGGCTACGACGGCTTTGAAGTGCGTGGTATCGGTGGCGAAATCTATGCGCCAGACGTCAAACAGTTCAAACCCGAAAACATTGAAAAAACCAAAGAAAAATTGAAAAGCCTCGGGCTTGGCATCACTATGCTTACGTCGGGTGCGTCGCTTGCGGTGTATTCCGAAAAGGAAAAAGCGGTTGCGGAAGCCAAGGCTTATATCGACCTTGCGGAGTCGCTCGGCGTGCCGTACATCAGGGTAATGTGCACCAACAGACCTATGCCCGACGGCGGCGATATCCAACTTTGCAAACGACTTTACAAGGAAATTTTAAGTTATACAAGCGGCAAAAACGTCCTGCCTCTTATCGAAACGAACGGCATCTTTTGCGACACGAAACTGTTGCGCGATTTTGTCGAAGAGTGCGACGGCGGCGTGCTGTGGGACATAAATCACCCGTATCGCTTCAACGGCGAAAGTATCGACACCACGCTCAAAAATCTTGGCGGCAGAATTTGTTACGTCCATATCAAGGACAGCGTCGTCCAGAACGGAGTAACGAAATATAAAATGCTGGGTTACGGCGATATTCCCGTCAAAGACGCCTTGCGCGGATTGAAGAAAGCCGGATACGACGGCACCGTTTCGCTGGAATGGGTGAAACGCTGGGAGCCCGACCTCGAAGAGCCCGGCATCGTGTTCTCGCAGTTCATAAGCACGATAAAAAGATATCTGAAACAATTATAAAAATCCGAAACAAAAGTCGCGCCGATTGGTGCGATTTTTTTGTGCAACGCAACCCGCTTTCCGCATATAATGATAAAAACGCGGAGGGCTTATGAATAACGATAAACGACTGGAAATAATTTTCAACCATATTAAAAACGGGGTGGAATTTATATCGACGGACAACGTCTTTATCGACGAAACCGTGCGTATCGGCAAACACACGATAGTTTTTCCCGACCAGTACATAAGGGGGAATACCGTGATCGGCAACAGTTGCGTCCTGGACACCGGAAACGTCATTGAAGACAGCATAGTCGGAAACGGCGTAACAATCATAAAAAGCGTGTTAAGGAATGCAAAAATAGGCGATAAAACCACTGTCGGGCCGTTTGCCAACGTTCATACTAACGCCGACGTCGGAAAAGAATGCAGGGTAGGAAACTTTGTGGAAATCAAAAACGCAACCGTCGGACAGCGCGTCAAGGCGGCGCATCTCGCGTACGTCGGCGACGTCGATATCGGCGATTTGTGCAACGTTGGGTGCGGCAGTATCTTCGTGAACTATGACGGCAAAAATAAGCACAGAAGCACCGTCGGTGAAAGCGTTTTTATCGGCAGTAACAGCAACGTCATCGCGCCTGTCAATATTGAAAACAACGCCTATATCGCGGCGGGCACGACCGTCACAGTTGACCTTCCGAAAAACTGTATGTGCATCGGTCGAAGCCGCGAAACCGTCAAGGAAAACCGCACGAAGTACGTCAAAAACCAGTTTGACATGAAATACTTCGGCACGGACGGCATACGCGGGATTTACGGTGAAACGCTTTGTGACGACCTTGCGTACCTTGTCGGAAACTTTCTGGGTTATTCCGCGGACGGCGGCAAAGTCGTGCTCGGCAGGGATACGCGAACAAGCGGCGAAAAACTATCCGGTGCGATTATAAGCGGCATTATCGACGCCGGTGCGGACGTGATAAACCTCGATATCGTGCCGACGCCCGCCGTGTCTAACGTCACGCGTGAAATCGACGCAAACTACGGCGTTATGATAAGCGCGTCGCACAATCCGCCCGAATACAACGGCATAAAAATCTTTATGAGCAACGGACGAAAACTTTGCCGCATCGAAGAAGCCGAAATCGAAAAACATATCGAAAGCAAGCGAAAAGTCGTCGCAAACGAAAAAGGCAAGGTCGAAAACGGGGCAGCATATTTTGAAAACTACGTGCGGGCGGTGACGGAAATCGCCGACGATTTGTCGGGGCTCAAAGTCGTTTTAGACTGTGCAAACGGAGCGCTTTCACACGTTGCGAAACACGTTTTTGAAAGCCTTAACGCCACCGTGTATTCCTTTAACGACGAAGGGTGCGGGCGAATTATCAATCACGAGTGCGGCGCGACCGACACAAAATTTTTGCGGCAGAAGGTGAAAGAACTTAACGCCGACGTCGGATTTGCGTACGACGGCGACGCCGACCGACTTATCGCTGTCGACGAAAACGGCCGCGAAGTCGACGGGGACGAAATTATTTTCATCATCGCGCGCGAACTTCTGAAAAAAGGAAAACTCAATAAAAAGAAAGTCGTTTGCACGGTTTTAAGCAATATGGGCGTTGAAAGAAACTTAAATTCCATGGGCGTGAGTATGCTGCGCGTGGACGTCGGCGATCATAACGTGCAGGCGGCGATGGCAAAAGGCGGCTACGTCCTTGGCGGCGAGCAGTCGGGGCACATAATCCTTGGCGAGTTTGCGGCTACGGGCGACGGGCTTCTTGCTAGCGTGTACCTTGCAAGCACGATAAAGAAAACGAAACTGCCGCTGAGCGTCTTGTCAAAAGTTACGCGATATCCGCAAATCAACGCAAGTTTCGCCGTGAAAAATAAGTCGGAAGTCGTAAGGAACAAGGACTTGCAAAACTACGTTTCGGCAATAAAAGGGGAACTGCCCGAGGGCAGAATCCTAATCCGCGAAAGCGGCACGGAAGAAAAAATCAGACTTACCGTCGAGGCGAAAGACGAAGAAATAATGAACAACGCGTTCAAAAAAATGTCGAAGTATATAAAAGAAAAATTTATGTAAAAACGAAAAAACAAAAAGAAAGAAGCAACGCGAAATGCGTTGCTTCTTCCGACTTAAAGCAAATATATATCAGATTTTTGATATATCGAGGTTTTGGATTTTTGATATATCGAGTTTTGTTTGGAAGCCGCCGTACATTTCCTGTGCGACGTCGTTATAGCAATCTTTGCCCAAAAACAGGGTATAGATTTCGCGCGCCTTTTCGACGTAATCGAAGTTGAGTTTTTCGGGGGCGATATCGTGATACTGCACCCACGCGTCGAAGTATGCGTCGGCGTAAGCGGTTTCGAGATTCGTGTAATAAGCGTTGTAGGGCATTTGCAGATAAATCTCGCCGTTTTGGAAAGCCGAAAGGTTGTTGAATATTTCGGGTTTTTCTTTGAGTTGGGTTTTGAGAATATAAAGTCCGCCGGCGTCAAGGATAATCCTTTGAGGATTCATTTTTACGAGTTTTTCAAGGTCGAGCGATTTCTGGTATCCTTTGTAGCCGTTCTCGTCCAGAACGTTTCTGATTTTTGAAACGTCGAAGATGGAGTAATTTGCCGACGAACTTTCAATGCCGTGCGTGCCGTAGTTGCTCTGGCAGCCGAGATACACGGTTGCTTTTTTGGACTTGTCGATGCCTTCGCCAATGCTCGAAAGATAGGTTTCCGTGTCGGAAATGAACGATAAAAGTTCGTTTGCGCGTTCTTTCCTGTTCAGAATGTCGCCAAGAAGGGCAATAGATTTTTTGACGTTTTCGTCAAACGCTTCCGTCTTGCCGTAACTTAATACCACGACGGGTTTTCCGATTTTTTGCTGTAAATCGTCCATCGCCGCCTTGTCCGAAGTGTAAAGGGAAAAGACGATATCGGGGTTTAAATTAAGAATCTTTTCGGCTTCGGGCGAGCCTTGCGGACCTCCCTTGCCGCACGACGGAAGGGAATTGAACAAATCCTTGTTGACCATTTTATACGGTCTTATCGAAAGTGTTGCTCCGACGCCCGTGCCGTCTTTATCGACGTCCTCGACGCCGACAAGTTTCGACAAATCGCCGACATAGGTGTAAAGGCGAAGAGAGCCTGCGCCGATGCATACGACGCGGTTGATTTTTTCGGGCACGGTAACTTCGCGCCCAAGAAGATCGGTTACTGTTTTGCCGTTTGCGGTGTCTTTGTCTTTATCACAAGCCGAAAAAGCGAAAAGCGACGACAGAGTAACGATAATCATCAAAAGAATCAAAGCAGATTTTTTCATTTTCAGTTCTCGTATATAATCGTTTTTTTGCCGTTTATTTCAACGACGTCGGCATTCACGTCGAAAGTGTCCTTAAAGTCTTGTGCGGTTACGTCGCATGACGGGCATTGGCGCAGGATTTTTCCGTCCTTCATAAACGCGATATCGTCCGCAAATCTTAGCGCAAGCGACAGGTCGTGCACGATCGCGACGGTAATTACGTTTTTGTCCACGGTCAGTTTTTTGATGAAAGACAAAACGTCTGCCTGATTTTTCACGTCAAGATTGCTTGTAAGTTCGTCAAAAAGCAAAACCTGCGGTTCTTGTGCAAGGGCGCGGGCGATGGCGATTTTTTGTTTTTCGCCGCCCGAAAGGCTCTCGACGTTCCGCATTGCGAAGTCTTCCACGGAAAGGTCGGTGAAAAGTTTTTCCACAACTGACAAATCGTTTTCGGTAACGCCCCATCTGATGTAAGGACGTCGCCCGAGAAGCACCGCGTCGAACGCGCTCCCCGACGGGAAGAAAACGTTTTGCGGGACGTATCCCAGAAGTTTTGCTTTTTCGCGCGGTTTAAGCGACGATAAATCCGCGTCGTCAAGGGTGATTTTGCCGAAAGACGGAGTCAATAACCCCAGAATATTTGAAAACAAAGTTGTCTTTCCCGCTCCGTTTGCGCCGAGAAGGAAAGTGCATTTCCCCGATTCCGCCTGAAAATTCACGCCGTCAAGGACTTGTTTTCCGGAGGAATATTTGAACGATAAATCAGATATTTTCAGATTCATTCTTCTTCCTCCTTAAAAGTATTGCCAAAAATACGGGGCCGCCGATAAGCGACGTTACTACGCCGACGGGAACCGACGTGCCGAAAATCGGAAGACGTCCCAAAATATCGGATATTAACAGGAGCAGCGCGCCCGCAAGGAACGACGACGGCAAAAGATATCTGTAATCGTCGCCGACGATGCGTTTCATAAACTGCGGCGCGGTAAGCCCGACAAACCCGATTATGCCCAGAAACGAAACGGTAACCGACGTGATGAGCGACGCAAGCAACAGCGAAATAATCGTCATAAACCGAGTGTTCACGCCAAGGGTTTTCGCATACGCAATCCCGCCCGACATCGCCGAAAAATCCCAACGCTTCAAAAAGAAGAACAACGTCGAAACCGCAACGACGATAAACATAATAAGGTCGGTTTTGTAGGACGCGCGCCCAAGATCGCCGAAAGTCCAGTACACGGCGGAAGCAACCTGCGTGTCGCTTGCAAAATATTGAATGAGCGTCGTGCCTGCCTGAAAAATCTCGGATACCGCAACGCCCGCAAGCACTATCGCCGAGGCGTTCAGATTTTTAAGCCGCGCAAGAAGAAGAATCGAGCCGGCAGCGATAATCGCCGACAAAAACGAGAAAGTCGAAACAAGATAAGGATTGCTTATCGAAAGCCACGAGCCGTGCGTAGAGTGGAACGCGCCCGCCCCGACGACGATGATTGCAAAGTTCGCCCCGAAAACGGCGGCGTTGCTCACGCCGAGCGTCGTGGGGGAGGCAAGCGGGTTTTTCAAAACCGTCTGCATGACAAGCCCCGACACCGCAAGACCGCCGCCCGCAATAAGCGCGGCGATGACGCGCGGAAACCTTATGCGACGGACGATAAGCCGCGCCGTTTCGCTGCCTTTGTTGAATATAGCAAGGAAAACTTCTTTGAACGAAAGAGTGCCGCTGCCGACGAAAACGCTCACGACGAAAAACAAAAAAACAAGCGCGAGAAGTATAAATATAATCGCGATTTTTTTTGCTTTGGCGACGTTGTATTGTTCGCTTACGGAAAGCGTCTTTTCGTTCTTTCTGTTCATATCGATAAAATTATGCAAAAAAAACAGTAGTTTGTCAAACAATATCTTTGGTTTTGTTCGGATAATTTAATAATAACTATACTTTACCGAACGCAATGTTTGATATGTCGAAATTTGCCGAACAAACAGTATTGACAACCGAACACGTCGTATGATAAAATAACAAAAGGAGAACACTATGAATAAAAAAATCGAAGATACCAATGAGAAAATTTACAACGCCTTTTCGGAAGTTTTGCTCCTTAAAGACTACAACGACGTGAGGATTCAGGACGTGCTGGACAAAAGCGGCGTCGCAAGAAGTACCTTTTACGCGCACTACAAAACGAAAGAAGATTTATTGAAATCGGTCTGCACGACGATATTTTCGCATGTGTTTTCGCACGTACTGAAAGAGGAAAAAAGCCACGACTTTTCCCGCTCGTCGATTTTTGATTACAAACATTTCATAACGCACATTTTTTATCACATAAAGGACGAAAGCCGCCTAATACACGCGATTTTGCTTTCGCAAAGCAAGGCGATTTTCCTTGACTATATGCGGGAAGGCGTCAGGGAGTTTGCGACCGCGTGCGTCGTCAACGGTTTCGTCGACCTGAAAGGATTGCCCGAAAAACTGAAAGTCAGAAGCGTTATCGAAAGTTTCATTCTTATCATCGAGTATTGGAGCGACGCGGGATTTTCGGACACGCCCGAAAAACTCACCGATTACTTCCTGAAACTTAACGTATAAATCTTTAATTGCGACATTAAAAAGCACGCCGTAAAAAGCGTGCTCTTTTATTATAAGGTAGTAAGGGGAATTACAGTTTACTTGCGGCTTCTTTGTCAAGAATCACCGTGACTGACGGGTGCAGCTGCAATACCGAGGCGGGACAACTTTCGTCAATTTTCCCCGAAATCATTCTGAAAACGGCGTCCGCTTTGTTTTTGCCGCTTGCGAGCATAAGGATTTTTTTTGCGCGCATTATCTCGCCGATGCCCATCGTGATCGCACTTTTCGGGACCTCGTCGATGCTATCGAAAAAGCGGGAATTGTCGCTTATGGTTTTTTCTGTGAGCCATACGCGGTGGGTGACGCTGTCGAAAGGCGTGCCCGGCTCATTAAAAGCGATATGTCCGTTGCCGCCGATGCCCAGAACCTGAATATCGACGACGGCGTTTTGAAGCAGGGCGGAATACCTTGCACATTCTTCGTCGACGTTTTCCGCCGTGCCACAGGGAATATTGACGTTTTTCATATCGACGTCGATTTTTGAAAACAGGTTGCGCGTCATGAAGTTTACGTAACTTTCCTTGTGCGACGCGGGAAGCCCGACGTATTCGTCAAGGTTGAAAGTCCTGACGTCCTTATAAGACGTGCCGCGATCACGGTGGTCTTTTACCATTTCCGCGTAAAGCGGCAGCGGAGTCGAGCCCGTTGCGAGCCCGAGCGTTGCGGACGGGTTGTTTTTGACGACTTTGTAAACTTCGTTGAACGCGGCCTTGCCGAATTCTTCTGAGTTTTCAACGATTATTATTTTCATATTTTACCTCGGATTAAATTATACTATTATCAGGCTATCGGAGTCAACACAAAAGCCCGGGTAAAGCATTATATTATATGTTGAGCGCGCGCTGTTGACACCCCGTTTTAGGTATGATAAAATATAACGGAAAAGAATTTTATGGATAACGAAAAAAAGAAATTTGCAGTCATCGTTGTCAACGACAAAAGCGGGCGCGGAAAACGCGCAAACGTCGATAAACTCAAAAAAACGATGCTGAAAACGTACGACGTACGCGTGTTTCATATCACCGAGGGCGAAGGGTTTTCGTACGTGCCGTGCGACGTTATCGCTGTATTCGGCGGCGACGGCACGCTCAACTCCGTCGTGAATATGTACGCCGACAAGGAAACGAAAATTATTTACGTTCCGTCGGGCACGCTTAACGAATGCTCGAAAAACGCCGACGGACATTTTGAAATCAGGTCGTTGGGACACGCCGACGAAAAATATTTTACTTACGTCCTTGCGTCGGGCACGTTCACGCCGCTCGGCTACAACGTCGATAACAAACTGAAAAGGAAAATAAAAGCGCTTGCGTATATCCTGGGCGTTTTCAAGGAACTGAAAGTTTACAGAATCCCCGCAAAAATTTGCGCCGACGGGAAAACGCAAAAGGGCGAATATTCGCTTATTATGGCGATTAAGTCAAAGCAATGTTTTAACCTTAAATTCAACCGCGCTTACAAAAAAACGGGCGGGATCTACCTTTTGACGATCGCCGCGCCGAAGCACGATAAACTCCTTGGACTTATCGAACTTTTCTTCCCGTATTTCAGAGCGTTTTTCGTCGGATTTTCAAAGGAGTATTCGTCAAAGCGGATAAAGTTTTTGAAAATAAACAATGCAAATATCACGATAGAGGGCGGCGCGACGTTCTGCGTCGACGGCGAAAAGCGAGATATGCCGCAGTCGTTTAATATTGCGGAATCAGGGCTTAATCCGCCGATTACGGTCATATCAAAGCGTTGTTTTTATAAATTGCAATAAATAAGAGGTGTCTTATGCAAACACGAAAGGTCAGAAAAGCCGTTATCCCGGCAGCGGGGCACGGCACCAGGTTTATGCCGATTACGAAAAGCGTCCCGAAAGAGATGCTTGTCCTTGTCGATAAACCCGCAATCCATTACATAGTCGAAGAATGCGCCGAAAGCGGCATCGAAGAAGTCGCGATAATAGTCAGCCGCGGCAAGGAAGCAATCGAAAGATACTTTACGCCGGCCTTAAACGACACGCCGGAACTTAAAGCACTTCTTAAAAAAATCAAAATCACCTTTATCACGCAGGAAACCCTGAACGGGACGGGCGGGGCAATATTGCTTACGAAAGACTTTGTCGGGGACGAACCTTTTGCGGTGCTTTTCGGCGACGACGTTGTCGTGAACGACGTGCCGTGCATAAAACAACTTATCGACGCGTACGACGAAACGGGCAAAACCGTTGTCGGCGTGCAGGAAGTCGAAAACGAACTTGCGGTGCTGTACGGCGCAATCGAAAAGGGCGAGTCGCACGGACGTTTTACCGAGTTTAAGAACCTTATCGAAAAACCCGACATTAACAATCTTCCGTCAAATCTCGTGAGCCTTGGACGTTTCGTGCTGTCAAACGGGATTTTCGGCGCGCTGGAACAAACGCCGATGCGCGGGACGGAACTTGTTCTTCCCGAAGCGGTCTCGACCATTGCAAAGACGGAAGGCGCGGTCGCTTATACCTTCGAAGGGGCGCATTACGACATCGGAAACAAGTTGGGATATGCTATCGCCGCCGCCGATTTCTCGCTTGCGCGATTCGGCGACGACTTCAAAAAACACATAAAAACTATTTTGTAGTATTCTTTTTAAGAACCGTTATAAAGACGTCGCTTTTGCCGTAGTTCTTGTTGAAAGCGCCGTCTTTTTTGTTTGCCGAAAATGCGACAACGCCGCTTTCAAAAACCTTTACGCAAGCCGCCGACGCGGGATATTTTTCGATTTTTTCAATGCTTACGGCGTCGTACGAATACAACGTAACGTGTTCGCCGTCAAAGAGCGCGATCCTCCCGGACTCGTCAAAATACGGCACAAGCGTCGTTTCTAAATCGTACGTGCGCGTTATCACTTCGTCAAGGTGCGTGCAAAAAAGCGAGAGTGTCGTTTTTCCGTTTTGCGACGATACGAGCATAAGGTTTTCGCCGTTTTTGAGAATTTTCGTAAATCCTGCGGGCGGGAGTTGTTTTTCAAAAGACACGACGGCGTTTTCGTCTGCGGTAAACAAAAACTTTTCGCCGTTTTCAAGGTAGATTCCCGCAAATCCGCCGTTGAAAGGCAAAATTTCATCGATTGTTTTTCCCACCGTTTCGTCGGACGACAGGAAACCGTAAAAGTCCGAATACCTAACCTCAGCATAACTTTTTTCAAGATTTACGAACATATTGACCGTTTCGTCCTTTTCGTAACACAGGGCGATTTTCGGGGACGAAAGATATATCGACGACGATTTTTCAATCACTCCGTCGCTGCCGATAACACGTACGGACAAGGAAGAATCGCTTGTCGTTATCGAAAGAAGTCGTCCGTTTGTTTGAAGGTGCAGCGTGCCGTCGACTTCCTTTTCAAAAGCCGTTCTGTTGATTACGACAAGGTCGAAATTCATTTTGTACAACGCGACGTACGAGTCGGATTTCGTAAGGACGAAAAACCCGTCGCCCGTGATTTTGGACGAAAGATAATATTCCGCACCGTCGCCCGACAATGTTACGGTTTTTTTAAGGGTAAGATTTTCGTCGACAAGGGCGCACGCGACCGACGGCGCGGCGGTTTTCACATCGTATCCGTTTGACGAAGTGTCGAAAAAGACGTATGCGGTTTTGCCGAAAGTATGTACGTTTTTAAGGATATCGTCATCGTCGCCGCCGATATTCTGGAATTGTTGCCCGTTGTACGAATACGCGCTTTTCGGAAGGGTGTTGTAAAACACGGGACGTTCGGGCTTGTCCGTTTCCGCCGTGCGTTCGGTTTTGGTTTCCGCGACGGCTGGGGCGGTGGATTTCTGGATTTTTTCAAGATATAAAAGACAAAATACGCTTATCGCAAGCATAAGCGTTACCGTAAGCCATTTGTAAAGTTTTACGTTTTTCATATTTCACCTCAGGTGAAAGTGTAGCACCCGAAAAACGTTATTTTCCGCCTTTCGCAAAAGAAGTCAGAATTCGTGCAATTGTCCTATTTCCCGCGCAAGATATGGGGCGAGTCGGCACTGTTGTGCGATATATTTCGTTTATGAAAGATTCTTCCGAAAGGTTTTCTTCGTAAAGAACGCGCGCGCCGAAATTTCTTGCGTATTCGGCGTTGTCAAGCTGATCCCCGCGCGAAGCCGATTTTGAAAGCGGGATAAGAAGCAGCGGCTTTTTGAGATAAGTCAGTTCGCATATCGCGCCCGCGCCGGCACGGGATACGACAAGGTCTGCGGCGGCAAATAAATCGCCGATATCGTTTGTGAATTCCACGGGGTGATAACCTTGTTTTTCGGGAATTTCGTTTTTGCCTTTTCCCGTGACGTGCACGATTTCGTAGTCTTTCAACAGTACGTCAAGAGACTGCGCAAGAACGTCGTTCAACTTCTTTGCGCCCATACTTCCGCCGATGACGAGAAGGGTTTTTCTGGTCTTGTCAAGCCCGTACTTTTTCACTGCCGCGCTTGCGTTTCCGAATTCCACTTCTTTGCGTAAAGGAAAGCCTACGTATATAAAATCGTCGGATAAAGTCGCTGTTTTGTCAAAACCCGTCAAAATCGTCGCGCCTTTTTTCCCGGCGATTCTGTTTGCAAGGCCAAGCGAAAGATCGCTTTCGTGGGCGACGCACGGGATTTTGAGTTTTCGTGCCGCAAGCACCGTCGGCAGGGATATAAAACCGCCTTTTGAAAACACGACGTCGGGGTGGATTTCTCTCAAAAACCTTTTTTGTTCTCTGACCGCCTTGAACAGCACGAAAGGGATTTTCAGGTTTTTGAAAACGTGCGTGCGGTCAAGCCCTACGGTGTGTATTTCGTGATAGAAAACGCCCGCGTCTTTCACAAGTGTTTTTTCGATACCGCTGCCGCCGACGAAATATATTTTGTCAAAGTTTTCTTTTATCTCGGGCAGAAGCGCAAGAATCGGAATCACGTGTCCGCCGCTGCCGCCGCCAGTAAGCACGATTGTCTTGTTTTTCATAGCGTCCATAGTAAAATATATCCTAAGGCTTGCAAAAAATACCGAAAATTCAAAAATGACTTGCAAAGTATCGCGTTATGTTGTTATAATTAAACATGACTTGAAAATATGATACGTTATGAGGTGAATTATGAAATACGTTAAATTTACATCTTTCGACAATACGATTTTGCAGGCATACGTCTGGGACGACGTGAAAATGCCCAAGGGAGTCGTGCAGATTGTACACGGTATGGCGGAACACGCTCGCCGTTACGACGACTTTGCAAAGTTTCTGAATGCGAACGGATATATTGTTTTTGCGGACGACCACCGCGCCCACGGCAACACCGAAAAGAAAAACGACATCGGATATCATGCGGGCGATATTTACGGCGACTCCGTCAAGGACGAACTTTTTATCACAAAATACCTTTCCGAAAAATACGCGCTCCCCGTGGTATTTCTCGGACACAGCTACGGCAGTTTCATCGGACAACGCTATCTTGAAAACGACAGCGACGCGGTCGGCGTTATTTTGTCGGGCAGCGCGCGTCAACCCGGCGTCGTGGTGGGCGCGGGCAAGTTTTTCTCAAACACCATCACAAAGATGAAAGGCGAACAGGCGAAAGGCAAATTTATGGACAAAGTCGCTTTCGGCAGTTTCAACAAACCTTTCAAAAAAGAAGGACACAACTTTGCCTGGCTTTCGCGCGATGTCGATCAGGTCAAAAAGTACTGCTACGACGAACAATGCGGATACGTCATGTCCAACAACTTCTATAAATGCTTTATGAACGGGCTTTCGGAAGTTTACAAAAAGGAAAACCTTGCAAAAGTCAATAAGGATCGTCCCATTGCGATTTTCAGCGGCGAAAAGGATCCCGTCGGCGGAAAGAACGCGTCGAACGTCAAAAAACTTGCCGAAATGTACAAGAGGCTTGGCGTGAAAAACGTAAGCATCAAAATTTACAAAGATTGCCGTCACGAAATCCTGAACGAACTTAACAACAAGGAAGTTTACAAGGATATGCTTGACGCCATCAACGGATTCGTCGGCAAATAACACGGCAAAACGAAAAGACTTTCAAAAACACGCCCAACGGCGTGTTTTTTTGCGCCGTCATTGCTCCACGCAAGTACAAAAGTATCTTGCGTGGGTTTTATGATATGGAGCCCTTCCGGGAGATGCGTCGCACACTGCGCTTTTGAAATCGCATTATCGCAAGCGATAACGCTCACTCTTTTGCTTGTGTGCGCCTTTTCCCCAAAAGTACAAAAGTATCTTTTGGGGTTCCCTGTATTTCCGCTCGAAATGACAAACTTATTGCATTTGGGCAATAATGTCAAAGGGACGATGATATGCGCCAAAGGGACGCACAATATTTTGTGGTTTTTTTCAAAAACCGACCACAATTTACTTTTTTTATTTATAAAAATATGTTAAACTAATTTGGTAGTTTAATTTTGAAACTTTTAACGATTTTGTGAGAGGAAAATAATGTCATCTAATTACAGCGCAGAAAAAATCGAAATTCTGGAAGGTCTTGAAGCGGTAAGACTTCGCCCCGGTATGTATATCGGCGGCACGGGCAACCACGGGCTTCATCATATCCTTTGGGAAATTATCGACAACAGTATCGATGAAGTCGCAAACGGATACGGCAACACCGTCGAAATCACTCTTATGGGCGACAACGTCGCTCGCGTTGCCGACAACGGCCGCGGTATCCCCGTGGACATTCATCCGAAACTGAAAGTCAGCGGCGTGGAAGTCGTTTTCACACAGTTGCACGCGGGCGGCAAATTCAATAACGACTCGTACGCGTATTCGGGCGGTCTGCACGGCGTCGGCGCAAGTGTCACGAACGCACTGTCCGAGTGGCTCACCGTCGAGGTTTTTAAGGACGGCAACGAATATCGTCAGGACTTCCATTCGCCCGAAGTCAACGGAAAAATCAAGTCGGGCGTTCCCGTCGGCAGTCTGAAACTTGTCGGGAAAACCAAAAAGACGGGCACGCAGGTTACGTTCAAGCCGGATACGCGCGTTTTCAAAAACGAAAAATTCAATTACCAGATCATTGCGACGCGTCTTCGCGAAATCGCTTTTCTGAACAAGTCGATTACGCTTATCCTGAACGACAACCGTCCCGAAAACGAAGGCGGCACCGGAAAACAAAGCGTTTATCATTACGAAGGCGGACTTTCGGACTTCGTGTCGTATATCAACGCCGAAAAGGACGCGATTTACGCAAAACCTATTCATATCACGGCGGAACAGGACGGCGTACAGGTTGACGTTGCGATGCAGCATACGACGGGTTATACCGAAAACATTTTTTCTTTCGTCAACAATATTCCGACTCCCGACGGCGGCACGCACGAGATAGGGTTCAAGTCGGCTTGCACGAAAGTCTTCAACGCGTATGCACAAAAAAACAACCTTATCAAGGATAAAAAACTTTCCGCGCTTATCGGCGAGGACTATCGCGAAGGCATGACGGCGGTAATTTCCGTAAGGCTCAAAAACGTGCAGTTCGAAGGGCAGACGAAAACCAAACTCGGCAATCCCGAGGTCAAGCCGCTTGTGGAACAACTCGTGTCGCAGAAACTTGACGAATTTTTGAATCTTAAATCGTCAAAGTCGATTGCCGAAAAGATTGTGGAAAAGGCAATGGGTGCGGCTCGCACGCGCGATAACGTACGCCGAGCGAAAGAACTGAGCCGTCAGCAAAAGAGCATTAACAACGCAAACCTTGTCGGAAAACTTGCGTCCTGCACTGGGAAAAAGCCCGAATTCAACGAATTGTTTATCGTCGAGGGCGATTCCGCAGGCGGCAGCGCAAAGCAAGGTCGCGACCGCACGACGCAAGCGATTTTACCCCTTCGCGGAAAGCCGTTGAACGTCGAAAAATCGTCAATCGACAAAATCCTTGAAAACGAGGAATTCAGGACGCTTATAAGCGCACTCGGCACGGGGCTCGGCGACGATTTCAACATCGATGACCTGAAATATCACAAGATAATTATTCTTGCCGATGCCGACCAAGACGGCGGACACATCAGGGCGATTCTTCTCACGTTCTTTTTCAGATATATGCGGCGACTTATCACCGACGGCCATGTTTACATCGGTATGCCGCCCCTTTACAAACTGCAAAAGAAAGACGAGGTCGAATACTGCTATAACGACGAAGAACTTGAAACGAAACGTCAGAACTTCGGCAGGAATTATACCTTGCAACGTTTCAAGGGACTTGGTGAAATGAACCCCGAACAACTGTGGGAAACGACGATGAATCCTTACAACAGAAGTCTTACGCGCGTTACCATCGAGGACGCGACGGAAGCGGAAAAGAGCATTTCGACGCTTATGGGCGACAAGTCAGAGCCGAGAAAAGAATATATCAACGAACACGCAAACTTCAACCGTGAAGATTACTTCGATAAGGTGGTGAACGGATAATGGCAAAGAAACAAACGGAAATTGAAAACAAGTCGCAACTTTTCGAAATGTCCGTCGAAGAAGTCATGCACACTTCGATGATGCCGTACAGCGAATACGTTATCCTTGACCGCGCCATTCCGCGCGTCGAAGACGGTCTTAAACCCGTGCAACGCCGTATCCTTTACGCTATGTACGAACTCGGAAATACCCCGGACAAACCGCATAAGAAGTCAGCGCGTATCGTCGGCGAATGTCTGGGCAAATTCCACCCCCACGGCGACACGTCCGTTTACGACGCTATGGTCAGAATGGCGCAACCTTTCAATATGAGAGAAGTGCTGATCGACGGCCACGGCAACTTCGGCAGTATCGACGGCGACGGCGCGGCGGCAATGCGTTACACCGAAGCCCGCCTGAATCCCCTTGCGATGGAAATCCTGAAAGACCTGGAAAAGGACACCGTACCATGGCAATGGAACTTCGACGATACGATGAAAGAGCCGGTGCTTTTGCCGTGCCGATTCCCCAACCTTCTCGTGAACGGCGCAAACGGCATAGCGGTCGGTTTTTCGACGAATATCCCGACTCACAATATCGGCGAAATCATCGACGGCGCGGTTGCGGTTATCGATAATCCCAAAATCAAACTTGACGAACTTATGAAAATCGTCCCCGGCCCCGACTTTTCGACGGGCGGCATAATTATCGCGGGGGACGACCTTGTGCAGGCGTACTCGACGGGCAAGGGCAAAATCACTCTGCGCGCGAGAATCCACATCGAGGACGGCGAATACGAAAAGAAAAACATCGTTATTTCGGAACTGCCGTATCAGGTTGAAAAAGCCGACCTGCTGCAAAAAATACTGCAACTTCGCGAAGCGAAAAAAGACATACTCGGCGGTATTTCGGACATCGTGGACGAGTCCGACAGAAACGGTATGCGCGCCGTAATTAAGGTGCGTAAGGACGCCGATGCGCAGAAAATCGTAAATTATCTTCTTGCACATACCAAACTTGAAACAAACTTCAATATCAATATGGTGGCGATCGCGGAAGGCAAGCCCAAACAACTCGGACTTGTCGAAATGCTGGTGCATTACGTCAACTTCCAGCGCGACGTGCTTATAAAACGCTGCAATTTTGACCTGAAACAGGCGAAAATCCGCGCGGAAATCGTGGAAGGACTGCTCATCGCAATCAACAATATCGACGAAATCATCAAAATCATCAAGACGTCGAAATCGGCGGCAATTGCGTCGGAGAGAATGCGTCAGAGATTCGGACTCACCGAAAGACAGGCACAGGCAATCCTTGAAATGAAACTTCGTCGTCTGACGGGGCTTGAAGAAGACGCGCTCAAAGCAGAACTTGCGGAACTTAAAAAGACAATCGAGGAACTTACCGCGATTCTTAACAGCAAGAGATTGCAAAACAGCAAGATAAAATCCGACCTTCTGGACGTCAAAAAGCGTTTCAAATCCCCAAGAAAAAGCGAAATCATCGGCGAAAAGGAATCGAAAAAGGAAATCCCGTTCAAATCCGATGAAACCGCTTATAAGGAAGGCGTCGTGGTACTGACCGACTCCGGCGCGCTGAAATTCGTCGGGACACGCGGCTTCCAGCAGGCGGCGCGACGGGCGGCGGACGTCGACAAAAACACGACCGTCAGAAAGGCGGAATTCGTCAACAATCGTTTGAAACTCATCGCGTTTTCAAACCTCGGTAATATCTTCAAAATCGAAATCGACGACCTGCCCGAAAAGAAATACCGCGACAAGGGCATAACCCTTGCGGAACTTAACAAGGACGCGCTTGCGAAAGAATACGCCGTACAGATTTTCACGGCGGAAAACTTCCCCATCGGCGAGGCGTTGATTTTCACGAAACAAGGCATGGTCAAACGCACGTCTTTTGACGAACTTAACGTTTCGAAATCGGCGTACAAGGCGATAAATCTTTTGGACGGCGACGAAGTCGTGTCGGTCGAAGTCGTGAAAGACGGGCTCAACGTGTTCACTGCAACCGAAAACGGAATGTGTCTTGCGTACGAAACGCTGGAAATCCCCGTGCAGGGCAGAAACGCGGGCGGCGTAAAGAGCATACAACTCGACAGCGACGACAGCGTGGTGTTTGCGGGGCTTATCAACGACGAAGGCGAAATCCTCGTCGTCAGCGAAACGGGCTTTGCAAAACGAGTGTTTGCGTTCACTTTCGATTTATCCAAACGTTACAGAAAGGGCGTGAAACTAATTGATATGCCCACAGGTATCAAAGTCGCGCTTGCGGCGTACGTCAAGGAGCCTTACGACATCGCGGTGTTCGACGGCGAAAACGTATTCGGGTTTTCGACCGAAGACGTGAAACTCGACGGGCGCACCACGCGCGGCAAACAACTTCAAAAATTTGCGGGAAAAATAACTGCCGACAAGCACGTTGTCGATTATTTCAGACCGCTCAACGTATAAAAAGAGGTACTACTTATGAAAATCGGCTTTGACAGCGAAAAGTATATGCAGATTCAGTCCAAGCATATTCTGGAACGCATCGACAACTTCGGCGGAAAACTTTATCTTGAATTCGGCGGAAAACTCTTTGACGACTTGCATGCGTCAAGGGTGCTTCCCGGGTTTGACGAAAACGCAAAAATCAAACTTTTGCAGAAACTCAAAGACAAATGTGAAATTATCTTTTGCATTAGCGCGTCGGATATCGAAAGAAATAAAATCCGCGCGGACTACGGCATCACATACGGCGCGGAAATTTTGCGGCTTATCGACGCGATGACTTCAATGAAAATCAAGGTCAACAGCATCGTTATCACAAAGTTTGAGGATCAGCCGTCGGCTATTGCATACAAAAACAAACTTGAAGCGCGCGGCATTAAGGTTTATATGCACGGGCTCACGAAAGGGTATCCCACCGACGTCGATACGATTGTGTCCGACGAAGGCTATGGCAAAAATCCTTACATCGAAACGACGCGTCCTTTGGTTGTCGTAAACGCCCCGGGCCCCAACAGCGGAAAACTTGCGACGTGTCTTGGTCAACTTTATCACGAATACAAACGAGGCGTGAAGGCGGGCTATGCGAAGTTTGAAACCTTCCCCATCTGGAATCTTCCTTTGAAACACCCCGTGAATATCGCGTACGAGGCGGCGACCGCCGACATCAAAGACGTGAATATGATCGACTACTTCCACTTGCAGGCGTACGGCGTGCAGACCGTAAACTACAACAGGGATATTGAAGTGTTTCCCGTCGTGCGTTCCATTTTGTCAAAACTTTCGGCAAACGAACTCGACTACAAATCCCCCACGGATATGGGCGTAAATATGGCGGGCTACTGCATTTTCGACGACGAAGCGTGTCAGGAAGCGTCGAAACAGGAAGTCATCCGCCGCTATTACAAGAGCTGCTGCGACAATAAAAATGGCAGAGTCGACCTTGCGACCGTAAAACGTATCGAACTTTTAATGGGCGAACTCGGCATCAAACCCGCGAACAGGGCGGTCGTGCAACCCGCGCTCGATAAGGAAACCGCGTCCGGCGAACCCGCCTGCGCGATCGAACTCAAAGACGGCACGATAGTTACGGGCAGAGATACGAAACTTATGTCCGCGCCCGCGTCGACCATTCTCAACGCTTTGAAGTCGCTTGCGAAACTTCCCGACCGTTTGAAACTTATCGCGCCGCAAATCGTCAAACCCATTATGGATCTGAAACAGCAGTTTTTGCATGAGAAAAACTACAAACTCACGCTCAACGAAGTGCTTGTCGCGCTGTCGATCTGCGCCGCAACCAACGAGGCGGCGGCTATGTGCGTCGATTGCATAAACGACCTTGCCGGCTGCGAAATGCACAGCACGAGAATGCTCCTTAAAAGCGATGAGGACGCTTTGAGAAAGATTAAGGTCAATCTTACGTCGGAACCCAAGTTTTTAAGCGACCAGCTTTGCGATTTTTAATTTATTTGCCGCTTGAAAAACGACCTACCGCAACAGGTTGTGGTTTTGTTTTTTGACGACGAATATCTTTGATTTTCGCGGCGGATAAGTATATACTTATTATAATTTTTCAATTTGGAGGGCTTTATGGCAAAAATACCCGAAAGAAAATCGGTAAAAGACAAATACAAATGGAATCTTTGCGACCTTGTCAACGGCGACGAGGCGTGGGAAGAAAAATATAACGAACTTTCAAAAAAAGCACCGTCTTTGCAGGAATACAAAGGAAAACTCGGAAACGACGACGTCCTTTTGGAATTTCTGAAAAAGCAGGACGAAATCGCGATTGACCTTATCAAGGTTTATTGTTATTCGTCGATGAGCAATCATCAGGATCTCAGGGTCAAAAAATATCAGGAAATGAACGCAAAAGCCGAAATGCTGGCAGTAACTTTCGGCACCGTTACCGCTTTTGCGGAGCCTGAAATTTGCGAACGCTCGGAAGAAGAACTTCTTGCGCTGTCCAAAAAGCCCGAGTTTTCGGATTACAGTTATCGTTTTGAACGCCTCGCGAAAGACAAAAAACACGTCTTGTCCGAAAAGGAAGAAACGTTGCTTGCGGAAGTCGGAAACTTTTCGGGCAACTTCCAGGACAGTTTCCAGATGCTCGACAGCGCGGATATTAAGTTCGACCCCGTGACCGTCGACGGCAAAGAAGTCGAAATGTCGCACGGCATGTACGGCGTGTTACTGCAAAATCCCGACCAGAGCGTCAGACAACAGGCTTTTGAAAGCATGTTCAACGCATATAAAAACCATATCAACACAATCACGTCCCTGTATGCTGGCAGCGTCAAAAAAGACTGGTTTTTCAGAAAAGTGCGCGGATTTTCGTCTTCGCTTGAAGGCGCGCTTTCCGGGACGGACGTCGACGTAAAGGCTTACGAAAACCTTATCAAAGCCGTCGATAACAACTGCCGCTATATGCACCAGTACATCGCTTTCAGAAAGCAGGTTCTCGGCGTCGAAACCCTTAATATGTGGGATTTGCATTGCCCGATGGTAAAGGGCGCGGACATCGCCGTTCCTTACGAAAAGGCATGCGATATGGTGAAAAAAGCCCTGAAACCTTTTGGCGACGAATACGCCGCGCTCCTTGACAGAGCGTTCAACGAAAGATGGATCGACGTCGTTGAAAACAAGGGCAAACGCAGCGGCGCGTACAGTATGGGCACGTTCGGTTGCCATCCTTACGTCCTGCTCAATTACCAGAAAAGCACGCACGAAGTCTTCACGATCGCGCACGAACTCGGACACGCAATGCACACCTATTTCAGCTGCAAGGCGCAACCTTTCGCAAAAAGCGATTACGAAATTTTCGTTGCCGAAATCGCGTCGACCGTCAACGAAGTCCTTATGCTGAAATACCTTCTTGCAAACACCGACAACGTCGACACGAAGAAGTTCCTTTTAAGCTATTATCTCGATATGTTCCGTACGACTCTGTTCCGTCAGACAATGTTTGCCGAGTTCGAACTCAAAGCGCATAACCTTGTCGAACAGAATCAACCGCTTTCGGCGGAAGGTTTGTCGGATATTTATATGGACCTCAACAAAAAATACTACGGCAAAGCCGTCAGACACAATGACCTTATCCGTTACGAATGGGCGCGTATCCCGCACTTCTACACGGCGTTTTACGTTTATCAGTACGCAACGGGTATCACCGCCGCCGTTTCGATTGCAAACTCGATATTAAAACACGGCGACAAAGCGTTTTACAACTACAAGAAATTCCTGTCGGCAGGCGGAAGTATGCCTCCCGTCGAAATTTTGAAACTCGCAGGCGTCGACCTTACGACCGAGCAACCTTTCAACGTCGCTATGCGTGAATTCAGGGATACGCTCAACAGCCTTAAAGCGTTGTACAATGAAGAAAAGTAAAATCTTTTTAAGCATAATTCTTGTCGTCGTCGCCGCATTCGCGCTTACCGCGTGCGGCACGCTCGACTTTACCTACGTCCAGAATTCCGACGGCACTTACACGCATATTGTGAAAGTTACGCTCACCGAAGAAGGGGTGAAATCGGCGGACGTGGAGCTTACTCTCGACGAAGCGGTGAACGCCTTGAAAGAAGGCTTTATACGCAAGGATTATTTCGTCAACGCGGACGGGAACACCGTTACCGCAAGGAAAAATTTTGACAGCGTGCAGGCACTGCAAAACGACCTTATCGGAAACGGCATCATCACAAACGACGTGAAAAAGGACGAAAACGCGTTTGTCGTAAAACAGACGATATTTGGCGATATTAAGGTTTCCGGGAAGTTTATAAGCACGAACACCTAGTGGTTTGCAGGGGTTTTGACAAGCGGCGGACTGTCGCAGATAAACGCCGAGAAAATCGCCTTGAAACTTGAAAAAGCCGACACGTCCTATACATTCGTTACGCCGTACGAATCGACGACGTCAAACGCCGACAAAGTCGTGAAAACAGAAGACGGCAATTACATGCACGTGTGGAATTTCGACGGCGGCAACGACACCGCGGAAATCACGGTGATGAAAATTAAGGGCGCAATGTGGTATGGCATTGCGATTATCGCTGCGGTTTTTGTCTTCCTTGTTTTTGTCGTAACGAAGGAAATAATGTCGCACAAAAATACGAAACGCAACAATTCTTAATTTTCGCTCATACTAACTGTATCAGCGTTTAAGAGGTAAAAATATGGCAGATAAAGTTATGAAAATGCCCGTAAACTACGAGGCGGAACAGGCGATGCTCGGCAGTATCATGATGGACACGAACGTCGCAAACGACTTCACCACGCTTCTTCGCGAGGACGATTTTGCGTTGCAGCAGCACAAACAAATCTTCCTTGCAATCTACAATCTTATTCAGAATAACGAGCCTGTCGACGCTTTGACCGTCGCGGACAAACTTGCGACAAGCGGGAAAATCGCCGAGGCGGGCGGTATGGAATACATCGGAAAACTCGCAACCGGAATCCCCAGCACCGCAAACGCCGACAAATATTTTGAAATCGTGAAGCGCGACAGCCTGTTAAGGGGCATTATCGAGGCGGGCAACAAAATCAGCAAAAACGCCTACACCGCGGAAGACGCGAACAAGGCGTTGGACTTTGCCGAACAAACCGTTTTCAGAATTTCCGAAGAAAAGGAAGCAAGCAAGCTTGAACCTATCGTCGAAGCGTCGTCGGAAGCGCTCAATAAAATCAACACCATGCAGCGCGGCGATTACGTCGACGAGGGCATAAAGACGGGTTTCAAGTTGCTGGACAGAAAAATCGAAAGCATGAAGCCCGGCGCATTGTGTATTCTTGCGGCGCGTCCGTCCGTCGGTAAAACGGCGTTTGCGCTTACGGTTGCAATCAACGCCGCAATCCGCAACAATAAAAAAGTCGCGATTTTCAGCTTTGAAATGCCGACGGTACAACTTGTTCAGCGTATGCTGACGACCGTTTCGCAAATCTCGTTCAAGCGGCAGAAACAGCCCGGTATGCTCAATTTCAACGAAACGCAAAGGCTGTTCAACGCGCACGAGGCACTTTCAAACAGTAAAATTTACGTCGACGATAACTCGGGCAACACCCCGGGCGATATCATCAGCAAATGCCGCCGTATGAAAAACACGGTGGGGCTCGACCTCGTAATCATCGACTACCTGCAACTTATCACCCTCGATACGAAGTCGAAGGCCGAAAACCGCCAGCAGGAAGTCTCGACGATGAGCCGTCAGATGAAACTTTATGCAAAAGAACTCGGCGTGCCGTTTTTGGTGCTTTCGCAGTTGTCGCGCGGCACCGAGCAGCGCGGGGAAGAACCGCAACTTTCCGACCTTCGCGAATCGGGCGCAATCGAACAGGACGCCGATATGGTAATGTTCCTGCATCGTCCCAAAAAGGTCGAAAATCCGAAGTCGGAAGAAAGCAAGTTCGCCGCAAGTTACGACGACGACGGCGATCATAAGTTCGTGAAAATGCTCGTCGCCAAAAACCGTAACGGCGAAACCGGCAACGTGTACTTCGACTGGTGCGGCGATATGCAGACGTTCAAACCCATCGACATAAGAGAAATGTCCACGGCGGAAGAAAAACAGCCCGCGGCGAAACTCAACACCGAAATCACGTCTGTCGAACAAATGCGCTCGGACGACGACGCATTCGACGATATGAAAATGGTGGACGACGACGGACAGAAAGGTACGGTCGAAATCGTGATGGATGACACCGCAACCCCCGCGACGATAAAAGAAGAACCGCTTGACTTTTCGGACTCCGACGGTATGACTTTCACAAACAACGAAAGCGGCGACCAGAGTATAAATAACGGCGACTTGCCTTTTTAACAATACGTTTTAGTCTATGACGTACATTGCCGAAATCAAGGATATTCCATACGACAAAAAACGCGCCGACGTCGTTTTAAGCGACGGCGAAATCTGTCGCGCGTTCAAAGCCACGATCAAGGAATACGGGCTTGTCGAAGGGAAAAATATCGACTTTGCGGAACTTAAACGCATCGCAAAGGAAGGCGAAGAACACATCGCTTTCACGACGGCAATCGACAGCCTGTCGCGCGGGATAAAATCGCAGAACGAAGTACGGAAAAACCTGAAAACCAAAAAGTTTTCGGACGACGCCGTAAACGTTACCATCGAAAAATTGCTGAGTTACAATTACCTCGGCGACCGCGCTTACGCCGAAGCATACGTTTCGTACAAAGGACAAAAAACCGGGCGAAGGAAAATTATTTACGAGCTTATCACCATAAAAGGCATTGATAAAAACGTCGCGCAGGAAGTCGCATACGCGAAACTTTCGGACGAGGAAGAAATCGAAAAAGCAATTTCCATGGCGCAAAAGTATATCGAAAAGGAAAAGAAAAAACGCACGCGACTTAAAGAGCGCGCCTATTGCTTCCTTGCGACAAGAGGGTTCGACACCGATATTATCTCGTCCGCAATGAACAGCCTCGATTTTTCGGAAGAAGAATAAATAACCTTACGACCTTGCTTGAACGGCAAGGTTTTTTCATGTTTTTTTGCATAATCGCAAAACCCACGGCATTTTTTATAAGTAGAAAAACCGAGGTGCAATTTATGAAAAAAACATTTTTATTGATTCTTACGATTATCCTGACGCTCGGCACGGTGTTTTCGCTTTCGGCGTGCAAAAAGAAAACCAAGCAAAACGAAGTCGATATTTCAAAAAACGTCAGTTACGCCGAAACACATCGCTACGTCGGCGAGAACGAAGACTTCAAAGTTGCCGTAACGAGCGGCATCAGAGAAAAACTTTTCATTGCGGACGGGAAAGCGACGGATGTAATTAACTTCACGGAAATCACGCTTATCCCGCTTAAAGCGAATTTGCAGAACAAGACGTATACCTTTGTGTTGAATTACGAGGGCGGAAGCGTCGAGGGCGAACTTAAGCGCGACGTCGTAACGCACAATTTCACGGCGGTTATCGACGCTGAAAGTTTTAAGGACACAATAAAGTCGATTGTAATAAAATACGACAAGGTCGAAAGCGAGATACCGCTTGAAAACGCACTTAACGGCAAAATTGATTACTGTAAAGTGCTGGATATTGCAAAAACCGCATTGAAAGACGAAATCGGCGCAAACACGACGGACGGCATTTTCAACCGCGAAATCATGGTCAAACTCGTGCGGGACAGACGCGCGCCCGACAGCCCGTATTACTGGTATATTTCGTTTATTGCAGGCGATAACGGATACTGGGCTTTGCTTATAAATCCCGAAACCGGCGACGTCGTATCAAAGAAAAATTAATCGAAAAAAGGCATAAAAAATCCCCGAAACAACTTCGGGGATTTTGTCGTATTTTGTTATTTAAGCCTTCCGAGGCCGAACGACATTCCTTGCGATTTGCCGATTTCTTTTCTGGTTTTCCCGTCGATGAGATTCACGCAGTTGATGAACGTCTGAATTTGCTCGTACATAAGGTCAAGGTTGAATTTGTCCATATGTTCGTTGCCCGTCGGATCGACCGAGCAGAGATAATCGGGGGCGGTGACGAGCGCGATTTCGGGGATATGTTTTTTGGACAGCGGCTGTCCTTCGCCGAAGTGCATCGTGTTGTGCGCGCGAAGGGTGGTTGTCCTGACGTTTTTCCTGTCTTTTATCGCCTCGTAATAAATCTTATCAAGGTTTTTGTTGCCGGTGTAAACAAGTTCGGTATCGATATCGTTGGTTTTTGTGTAAACGCCGTTGACGTCTTTCCATTCCGTGCAGCCCAGATGTTCGACAGACACGCCCGCAACGGCTTTGTACGTTTTGCCGTTCCAAAGGTTCTTGTTTTCGGCAAGCCATCTTCCCGTCGCCTGATTGGACGTCATAATACCTTCGCGGAAGACGGGCAGACGGAAGTGTCCCGTTACGAACACGAAAATGAGCGTGCGTTTTGTGGGGTGCGCCTTGAAATATTTCATCATTGGCAGGATGCCGATCCCGCCGTTTTCTTCCGAGAAGTTGCAGCCGTCGGTGTGGGTGTTTATGATGATTGCCTCGTTCGTGTCGCCGGTGCCTTTAAGGATTGCGTGGAAAGATTCCGTCTTTGCATTTTCGTCGATATTGCCGACAAGGCGCAACGTTGCGGATTTTTTGTTTTTCGCCGCCGCAAGGACTTTTTTGCCGTTTGTTTCGTTCACCCAAAGCATGGGTACGCCGAGATATCCCAAAATAAAGTTGAGAACCTGACCTTCGACCATTGCGTCGGACATATCTTCCCAGATGCAGATCATACCTTTCATACCCGACAGTTTCGCCGCCCAGAACGAGAGCAGCGTTTTGACGAAAGACGTGCTGACGGGGCCGCGGTAACTCTTTTCGATTTCAAGGTTTTCGGGCACGGACGCGCGCTTATTGAATGCGATTTTACTGCTGATTTTTGAAAGATTTTTGATGCGGCATACCGCAATTTTGCCCCTTGCGCGCTGGAAATCCAACGGGTTGTTGAAAACGGTAACGAGTTTGCCGGTCACGCCTTTTTCGTCGGTGAGTCCGCTGTAAGGGAAGGGGGAAGAAACGTCGATATTTTGTCCGTCGACCGTCAGCGACCAATCCGTCGCCTCCCATTTTTTGAACGTGTATTGCTTACTGACCACGTCGTAGCCCATTTTTGAGATTTCGTCTTTCAGCCACGCCGTGTAAGCGTTCTGACCTTTCGTACCCGTCAGACGGCTGCCGAAAGAGTTCATCTTTTGCATATTTTCCATCACGCTTTCTTTTGAAGGCAAATCATTGAGAAAAATTGTCATAAAACCCCTCTTAAAAATAAAATTTGTGGTTATATTATATATTTTCGACGGCGATATGTCAATGAATGACGGAAAAAATCGAATCGCGACAAGCCGCATTCGGGCGCGGGCGCAAAATCGCTTGATTTAGGAAAGATAACAGTGTAAAATATAAAAAACAGGAGATATTATGGCAAATTCGTTTTCAAGGTCGGAACTGATTTTAGGGCATGACGCAATGCAGAAACTTGCCGCGGCAAGGGTTGCGGTTTTCGGCGTCGGCGGCGTCGGCGGATACGTCGTGGAAGCGCTTGCAAGGACGGGAATCGGCGCGCTCGATCTCATCGACAACGACACCGTGTGTCTTACCAATCTGAACCGTCAGATAATCGCAACGCACGATACGATAGGGAAGTATAAGGTCGACGTTTTTAAGGAGCGCGTGCACGCGATAAATCCCGATTGCAAGGTCGCGACTTACAAAACGTTTTTCCTGCCCGAAACAGCAGGCTCTTTCGACTTCAAAAACTATGACTACGTCGTGGACGCAATCGATACGGTGGCGGGGAAAATCGCCATAATCGAAAAAGCAAACGAGGCGGGCGTTCCCGTGATTTCGTCGATGGGCGCGGGCAACAAGACGGATCCGACCGCGTTTAAGGTTGCGGATTTGTACGACACGTCCGTGTGTCCCCTTGCAAAAGTGATGCGAAAAGAGTGCAAAAAACGCTCTTTGAAAAACGTAAAAGTCGTGTATTCCACCGAAAAAGCGGTGAAACAAAAATCCGTGCCGGACTTTGACGACGTGAATCCTTGCCGTCGCTCGACGCCGGGCTCGCTTTCTTTCGTTCCTTCGGTCGCGGGACTTATTATCGCCGGCGAAGTGATTAAAGACGTCTCGGGCTACGTCCCCGAATACGACGACTGATTTCAGCGCGACAATTTTACTAATGCGGTTGACAAAATACGCGATAATTGCTATACTTTCAAACGTTGTAATAAACGGAGGAATATCGAAGCGGTCATAACGAGGCGGTCTTGAAAACCGTTTGGGTGAAAGCCCACGGGGGTTCGAATCCCTCTTCCTCCGCCAAGTGAAACTCGTTTGAACCCTTGAGGTTCAGGCGAGTTTTCCTTTTGTACGATGGGGATGCTGTTTCCCGTTGTGTTCGGGCAGTCGTTTGTTGCGGTTTTGCCGTTGCTCGCTATGTCGTTAAGGTGCGAAATAAGTTCTTCCGTGTCTTTCCTCTTAATTACCGTCGGGTGATTATCGTCTGTGTTGTAAAAGATTAAAATTTTGTCGTCATACAAAATAACACGGTTTATAAACGAGTTGAAAAACTCGTTTTTTTCTTGCCCGTTTTCATACTTTTTACGGGCAAAATAGGTTAAAAACGCTTTTACTTTGTCCACTTCGAGTGGTTTTATCTGCCGAGCCTTTTCAAGCGAAATTTTGCTTTCTAATTCCTCTTTTTGCGTTTCGAGAGAAATCAGTCGTTCTTTGGTGGATTTAGTCACTATGCCTTGTTCTATGGCGGCAAGCAGTGCGTATATCGCTTTTTCTTTGGCTTTCAACTCGTTTTCGAGATTTTCAAGCGTTGCGGTCTTTATTATCTCCGAATTGAATTTTGAAACGACCTGTTCGGCAACGGTTTGAATTACGTCGGGTTGCAGAACATATTTAACCGTCGTGCCGAATACCAGATCTTCAAGGTCTTGCTGTCTGTAATTTGCCTTTTTACAACTGTGTTTGTTGCGTTTTCTTCCGAAACACTTGTAATAGTGATGAAGTTTACCGGTATGGCTTGTTCCCGTTTCGGCGGTCATCAGACTACCGCAAAATCCGCAAAACAATTTTCCGCTTAAAATATATGGCTGTTCGCTCTTGCTATCGCGCGGTTTATGTTTATGCTTGTCCATAATGACGTTGCATTCATAAAAAAGTTCTTCGTCCACGATAGGCGGGATGACGTTAGTGTAAACCGTGCCGTGTGAAGTTACTTTCCCGATGTATTTTTCGTTGCGGATTATCCTTGCAAGACTGTTCATATTGAACGACGAACCGGCTTTCGTCTTAATGCCTTGTCCATTCAGCCTTGCAATAATTTCTTTCGCCTTTTCGCCGTTTTTGTATCTTGTAAAAATATCTCTGACAATATCCGCTTCGTAACTGTTTATCGTCCATTTTTTGTCCACGATGTCATAGCCGAATAGTCCGTATCCGCCGATGAAGTAACCTTTCTCGTAGCTTTCCCGTATTCCGCGTTTTACCTTTTGCGAAAGTTCAGCGGAATAATATTCCGCCATACTTTCCAGCACGCCCTCGATTAAAATTCCGCTTGCGTCTTCCGTTATGTTTTCTTTTGCAGATAGAACACGCACGCCGTTTTTCTTTAACTTTGCTTTGTAATTCGCGCTATCGTAACGGTTACGGGCAAAGCGATCAAGTTGGTAAACAAGGACGTAGTCAAAGGTTTTCTTTTTGCTGTCCTCAATCATTCTTAAAAATTCCGGTCGTTTGTCCGTAGTCCCAGTGAGCGCACGGTCTATGTATTCGGCTACAACGAGAAGGTCTTGTCTTTTGGCATACTCGTAGCATTCCCGAAGTTGTCCTTCGATAGACTGTTCCGTCTGACTGTGAGAACTGAACCTTGCATATATAACTACTCGCTTTTTCATTGTTTCCTCCTGCCGAATACGCTCTCGGGCGTTAAATCGTCCATATTACCGCCGTTTCTCGCATAGTCGAGTAAAATATCGGCTAAAATTTTTGCGCTTGTTTGTATTCTTTCTTTCGGCAGATTTAATCTGCCTTTTTCTTTGTGCCCCGTTGACAGATTGACCTCAACGGTGTTTTCTTGTATCCGCTTCAACGTTCATACTTATTGCGCGGATACTATGTTCTCTTTCCTGATGGCTGTAATGTTCTCTCACCATTACCGCAAAATCCTCCTTATCTCAGATTTCCGCAAGGCGAGAGTATCTCGACTTACGGATTATGTTTTGTTTCTTTCTTCTGCGAATTTCGTAAGTTCGCTCTCGAAAAAGTCGTCGTAGCCGTCCTTTAATTTTGCGAAGGCGGTATTGTGTCGGGCTAACAGTTCTTCGTAGCCAGCCTGTATAAGTTCGACCTTCGTATAGCCGCACTTTTTCAGAAACTCGTTTATTTCTTCCGCCGTCTTTCTCGGAACGCTCGTTCCCCATATAATGTTTTTGGCTTTGCGTTCTTCCTTGTGCCGTTCTTCGTATCTTTTGTCTTTTTCCTTTCTTGACTTTGCCATCTTTTCATTCCTCCGTGAATATATAATCGTATCTATACGACGATTATATTTTACACGCTTTGTGTGTGTAAGTCAAGTGCTTTTTCGTTAGTCCGCCGATATTTTTAGTAAGAGCAGGGCGATTTCTTCTTGTGGACACGAGCAAACGTTGCCCTTTCCGAAAAGTCGGTTTCCGACTTGTTTCGAGTTCCGTTTTTGAAATAGATTGCAAAAACCTTATCCTGCTTGTTTCCCGATACCTTTTTCAAATTTATTTTCAGGGCTTTTGCTTTCCGTTTTCTGCCTGCTAAGGCGGGTACACTTGTTTGTAACTCATGATCTGTTATCTCCTTTCCCGTTCACTATATATGGACATTAGATTGTCTGTTTGCGGGGGTGTTTTTCGTAAGTTCTTGAAAACATCTCTACTTATATTGGGAAGTTTTCATCTCTTTGTTAGGGTATTTAACTGAACTTTTTCAAAAATCCTCCTACTATAATTGGACACTTACCATACCTTTTGGCGGGGTGTTTTAAGAAATTCGCGGTAATTTGTTATTCATCTACTACTATTGGACACTTCCGGTACAAAAGTTAATGGTTTGCACGCAACTTTTTCATTAAGACAAAGAGCCCCTCACTAAATACGGACAACAGAGAGTAAGAACTTCGTACTTTTCTGAAAAATATCCCTCTATTATAATTGGAAACTTCCGGCACGAAAGTAAATGGTTTGCACGAAACTTTTTTCATTTTGACAAAGATTTTCTCACTACATATGGACAGTAGAGGGCAAAAACTTTGTATTTTTCGCAAAAGAAAATGCCCCTCACTTATATAGGACATTTGACAATGGGTTTTACAAGGTTTTAAGAAAAAAGATAATTGAAATTTCTCGTAAATAACAATAGAAAAGCCGAAAGAAAAAACCTCGGCTTAATTGATGATAAATAGAAAGCAAAAATTCGCTTTATGATTAAAACTTTTTGAGAGTGTAACAAACCTTCTTATTTTATTAAAAAATAATAGTACAGATATTTGCCCGATATCTCGGCGGGAATCTTCTTTTTGTTGTAGTGATACGCTAACTTATCCATAACCTTATTTTACCGTGCTATTCCTGACAATTTCAGTCATATTTTCATAAAAATTTCCGACTTGATTTTTGAACCGTTATTTTAGCTATATCCAATGCCTAAGCAGGTTAAGAAAAGTGCATAAATGACCTTTTGGCTCGCTCAAACAAGAGGGAATTCCACTTTTAGTTTATCACTACAAATATTATATAAATTTATTTAAATATCGTCAAGCAAATAAGCCAATGTGACTTATAGTCCGTTGTGAAAAAAGTCACTTTTTAGTATAATTATTGTAATAAAGCTTGGAGAACAATTATGGATATTAAAATTCTGGTTGGGAAAAGAGTAAAAGAATTACGTAATAAACTTGGAGTAAGTCAGGAAGAGCTTGCCGATTTAGCAGGTTTAGATAGAACTTATATTACAAGTGTAGAGAGTGGGCGTAGAAACATTTCGATTGTAAATATCGAAAAACTTGCGAATGCTCTTAAGGTTACGTTAAAAGAGTTTTTTGATTTTTAAGGAGTGCTGTACAAATGACAAAAACAGAATTGTTTATTAAACTCGCAGAACCTGATGCAAACGGAGTAAGTCGCTGGGTATCAGCAAGAGAATTCGTTGGCGAATATGCCGATTTGAAATTTGGCAATGGTGCATCTTGGGCGAGAAAAGAATCTACTCTTGCAAAAAGATACATTATTGAATTTGATAAGAGCATAACGCCAGGCAATGGAATAGATAGAATTCGCCTAAATGGCTTTAATGATGGGGACTATTCTCAGCATATACGTGCTGATATAAAAAAGGCAATAAAGGCCCGCCGTTGCGTTGTTTTGGGAACTTCAAATCCAGAAGTTGACCATAAAAACGGAATGAAAAATGAAGACCGTGTTATGAGGAATGAAGGCCAACGTTTAGAAGATTTTCAACCATTGAGCAAAGCTGCTAACGATGCTAAAAGACAATTTTGCAAAGAGTGTCGCAGGACAGGTATTCGTTACGATGCAAAACGGTTAGGTTATCCTATTTCATACTATCAAGGTAGTGCAGAACATAATTGTGAAGAAGATGCTTGTGTAGGTTGCTATTGGTATGACCCATTAGAATTCAAGAGACATTTACAGGAGAAAAAATAATGACAACGCATGTTTTTGTTGTTGATGAAACTACCTTTAAGTATCATTTGGAGTATAAATTTGCAGGAACAGGAGCGAAAGATAAGCAATCATCATTTTTATTAAATGCAAACATGGCATATAATTCAACCACGGAAAGAATGTTGGTTGGAATGATTGCGGATATATCCAGAATAAGAGTTGGTGATAATGTAATTTTTTATCTTCAATCATCCGGTGGTGCGCCAGGAACATTTTATGGTGTATTTAAGGTTGTATCTCAACCTTTTTTTGACGAAAATGATGGAAATAATTATTTAATAGATAGGCTTGGAAAAGGGTTGTCTTTTAGAGTTTTAATTTCAGGCAACAACGTTTATAGCAAGGGGATAACAGAACACGAGTATTTAGATTCTCTAAAAGGAAAAAACCATCCATCTGATTTATGTTGGAGTTTAATTTATAGAAAACTCAAAGGCAATCGCGGTTGCACGATGATAATGGATTATGAATTCAATGACCTGAAAGAAAAATTAATACAGAAAAATAATGGAAATGCCCTAGAGGCAAATAATTTTACTTTTAACACTTCAACAAAAGAAATCGAAGCAAGTAGCAATGAAAATACTTATGAAGGCGTTCAAAATTCAATTAATATAAAAAATAGATTGCTGTATAAATTCAATAGAAATAATGCTTTTGAAGCCCATTTACAAGCGTATCTTACTGCAAATATTGACAATGCAATGTATAGAACTATTTTATTACCATTGCCAAACAATGATGTTTGGATTGGGAATGAAGTGTCCTGTGGCGTTGGAATGCAGAGAATTGATTTAATGATTAAGCAAGAAACTGACAATGATGTTTTTATTAAAGTAATTGAATTAAAACAAGTTGCTCCATATCAGTATATCGTAGATAAACAGCTTCCTTGGTATTTAGAATGGCTGTCAGATTATGTGATACCGAAATACAGAAACAAACACATACACGTTATCCCTTCCGTTATCGCAAGAGGTGATATTGATGGAGAACTCAAGAATCTATATGAAAATTTTAATTTTCATATAGAGGGTGTTGGAGTTTCAAACTTAGAATACATTGGATTTAATGTAAATAATAACGAAATTGAATTAACAAAATATCTATAAGGAAAAGGAGAAGTGTTCACTTCTCCTTTTTAAATACAAAAATGTACTCGTGCTTAAATAAATACAAACCGTTTTGCAAAGCACGTTGTCGCCAAAGCGCTTTTTGATTTGATTTGCCTTTTGTTTCTTCAAAATTTTTTACTATTGTCGCTTTTAAAGTCAATCCTTCTTGTTGCATTGCTTGCATACAATAAAACCCAAGCGGAATAAGTTGGCTATTTGCGTATTTATCGCCAATTACAACTGCACAATATCTTCCTTTTTCAAGTATTGCCGATGTATTTCTTACAACTTGGCGAAAATTATCTATAAATTCATTCAATGTTTCCGAGTTAGATAAGTCGTTTTCATCTTCGCTGAATTTGATTATGTCCCAATATGGCGGATGATAGATAATAAATTGAACATTGTCAATTTTGTATGTATCGAGAATTCTCCGAGTATCAAAAACTCTACTATCATCAACGAACGTATCGGCAACAATGCCGTCTTTACTTTCGGAATGAATTCTATTTATTGCTTCTGCTGCAACACTTGGTCGAAGTTCTATCCCGATAGAATTACGCCCCATTCGCTGAGCCTCTATAAGGGTTGTTCCGCTACCGGCAAACGGGTCTAAGACAAAATCTCCTGCTTTTGTGTAGCGCATCAGCAATTGATGAGGTATTTGCGGAACAAAGTTACCGTGATAATGCCCATCGTGAGCCCCGGAATTATCCCTTTGCGGAATAATCCAAAGACTGTCAGTCCAAACATCAGTCAACTCTTTCCAATTTGACATATCTAAATCGTTGATTTTATTCATAGTAATTCCTTAAATTTCTTATCTAAATCTTCAAGACCTACGATTATATTATTTATTGAAGTTATTTCATCATTAAATCTTCGGATTACTTTTTGGGCATTATGGGCAGTATGTCCTCTTTTTTCTCCAAATGCGGTTAATTGAGATAATAATATAGAATCTATACTATTCATTTCTATGCCTATGTGAGGAAGAATATTTTTTAGATTTTTTTCTTTTATCCCGTTATTATTTTTTATAGTTGCAAAATAATTTGTGTACAATTTATCCAATCTTTCTTTTGCAGTTTGTAAAGTTTTATCCTCTTCCTTAAAAGTTCTGTCACTCATTAATGATAATGCTAGTAATGGTTTTGTAACAATATTGTTATTATCAAACGAGGCTTTGTTTTTTGAGATAATTTTGATGCAAATATTTTCAAAATAACTTTCTAGTTCAGCATGACAAAGCAAAATAAAAGACTTGATTAAATCTTGATTCTTATTATTAATTTCTTTAGGATATTTTTCAATTAGATTTGAAAAATTAGAAATTATCTCTATAATTCTTTTCCTTAGTAACTTAAAATCTTTTGTCGTTGCAATATCCTAAATTAATATGCGCTTAATTCTTTTAAGAAAATATCAAATCTTTTGTCTGTTTTATCCTTGCTATGTGTAGTTGGTAAAAAAGCATCATAAAATATATCATTTTTAGTAAATAAATCAATAATAAGCGTGCGTAAATTTATATTGTTATCATTGATAATTTTTCTATTATTAGGATTTGAAAAAACAACTGACATCAAGTCAAACATTGGCCTGTTAATTGGACCGAACTTCCATTCTTTTGTTTCTTTATTTTGTAAATATGCTCTAAAAGAATCCTTCCCAAGGTTATCAAAAACAAATGATATAGCATTATTTAGTTCAAGACAGTCATTGATAATTGCGTCTTTATTTTCATCCCATGTCTTGTTAAAGTAAATACAAGTATTATTAAAAAACTCGTTGAGACTATTGCTATATGAAGATAAAAAATATTTAAAAGATATATATCTGACAACTAATTCTACATCTTTCATTCGCTTGTCGGGTTTTGCTATGC
>ULVA01042304.1_pt1 | contig 49489 bp, 63 predicted proteins | sample 1958811 | NCBI WGS metagenome assembly ULVA01 (sample SAMEA4835768, study PRJEB28245) | human gut metagenome | biome: gut microbiome; material: fecal sample | place: Denmark | collected 2008
CATTTCTTTACTTAAGACATTATCACATTTCTTTCATAAAAGTTAAGACAAAAGGCAAAAAAATACTTGATTTTATAAAAAAAATATGATACAATAAAAAGGCTGCAAGAACAGCCTTTTTATATATGGCTGTTTTATCCTTACTCATACTATTAGGCGGTATGGGTTATAACCAAGAGGGAGGTGGAAATAATGAATAAATACGAAAGTGTTGTCATTGTTAATCCAAATTTAGAGGAAGAAAGTGTTAAAAATTTAATAAAAAAATTCTCTGATTTAATTAATACTGACGGAAAAGTAATATCTGTAGAAGAAATGGGAAAAAGGAAATTAGCTTATGAAATTAAAAAACAAAAGGAAGGCTTCTACATTGTATTAAAATTTGAGGCAAAGCCAGAATTAATAGCTGAACTTGAAAGAAACTACAGAATCACAGATGAAGTTATGAAATTTATAGTAGTTAAAGAGGAGGAATAATATATGAACAAAGTTATTCTAATGGGACGCTTAACAAAAGATCCCGAGGTTAGATATACAACAAATACAAACACATTGGTAGCAAGTTTTTCATTAGCAGTAAATAGAAGATTTAGCAAACCAGGTGAGGAAAGACAAGCAGACTTTATAAATGTAGTAGCTTGGAACAAGACAGGTGAGTTTTGTAGCAAGTGGTTTAAAAAAGGCCAACAAGTAGCTGTAATTGGAAGAATTCAAACAAGAAATTGGGAAGATGAAAATAAAGTAAAACATTATATAACAGAGGTAGTTGCTGAAGAAGCATATTTTGCAGATTCTAAGAGGGAAAACGCTGCTTCAGGTGCAGAAGGATTTGAAAATACATTTGGAAGTACAGTTTCAGACGCTTCAGAATTTAGCGTACAATCAGATGACGACTTACCATTTTAGTGTGAAATTTTAGTGATTGAAAAAAACATAGAGACATAAAAGGGGGGAATAAATTATGGCAGACAGAAAGTCAAATAACAAAAATAACAAGAAGAAAAGATATAACGGAAAAGAAGAGGAGGATTTTAATCCTAAATTCAGAAAGATGAGAAAAAAAGTATGCACGATGTGTGCTAATAAAGAATTAGTATTAGATTATAAAAACTATGAGCAAATGAAAAAATTTGTAAATGAAAAAGGTAAAATACTACCAAGAAGAGCAACAGGTGCTTGTGCAAAACATCAAAGAGAAATAACACAAGCTGTAAAAAGAGCAAGACATATTGCAATTTTACCATATACTCAAGGTTAATAAAGTGTAAACTGATAGCTGTAGTTACTATAAATAGTGAACTACAGCTATTTTTATTCAATTTAAAATCTCCAAAATAATGCAATTTTAATGCAACTAGATATTTAAATCTAAGTTTAATGCAATATTTTTAACACATTTTTCTACTTCATTGTCTCTATATTTGTCAAAAATAGTTGTATAAGTATTTATTGTTGTTGTTATATTTTTATGCCCCAAAAGTTTTTGTAAAATTTCTGCTGGCATACCATTTTCTATACACCTTGTTGCATAAGTATGTCTTAGCATATGTATGTGAACGGGTCTTTCTGTTATTTTAGGTTCTGCATTACATAGTCTTTTTAAAAAGCAGTTGGCATTATTAGTAGCAAATAATGTTAGATTTTGTGTTGTAAAGATTACATTATTTTTATTTTTTCTCATGTTATTTAATGCATTAATTATATTGTTTCTAAAAAGAGTAGTAATAGGTATATCTCTGTAAGAATTAGAAGTTTTAGTAGCTTTTCCTATAATTGTATTTGAATCTTTATTTAAAATTGATTTACATAATTGACAAAACTAAAGTAAAGTGCTATAATAAGTAACGATGTACAATACGGTACATTATAAACAATTCGTACGCACAAATGTGCAGGAGGACTACTATGGGAAAAGACTATTGGAATGGTTCGTATGAAACCAGCAAAGAGGGTCAGCAGACTCTCGAGGACGACATCTTGGACGCAGGAGAGGGTAAGTTCGCTTCCCCTTGCGGGAGTGGCACTATCAAGGAAACTCCAAACTCTATCAACGTATATTTCCCCGACTCCAGTAGCCCTGACGGACACTCTCACGAGGGAGTAAACAGAAACGGGCAGCACTACAAAAAGTAGTCAAAACGGAGACACTGATTATTTCAGTGTCTCTTTTTATATGCAAAGAAATAAATAGGAGTTTAATATGGAGTTTAAAATAAATAACAGAACATGGACAATAGAAGAAAAATTACAAAGTGAAATAAAAAGATACAAAATGAAAGAAGAGCAAATGAAGAGGAAAATGTAAAATCAATAGACACAAGATATTATGGTATTACATATTGTGATATACAAAAAATATATATAGATGAAGATTTGCCAATAGATAGAAAGAAATCTACTTTAATTCATGAATTAGCACACTGCTACATTGATAATTATATAACTCATTGTGATAAACAATATACAGAAGAAGATGTAGCTGATATAGTGGCAAATTTACACGATATTATTACTAATAATTATGCACAACAAACTCAAAATGATACACACAATAATCAAAATGTTGCTCCAAGTGTAGCAAATAATAGTTTACCAGTAGGAGAATATACAAGAAAAAAGACAATGAATCCTACTGAAATTGCAAATTTAAAACCAGAAAATGCAAATACAACTCCACAATTACAAAAGAAAACTTATAAAAAAGGAAATAAACAGAGTAGTTTTTTATCAAATATTTTAATGGATTCAAAATTTTTAAATGAAGATTTAAGACAAGAGATGTCAAAGGAAGATAGTATTAAATATTATGAAGGTATAACCAACAAAGGAACTTTAGAAAGTGCATATAATAAACTACAAAGAAATGGACAGGAAGAAGTTATAAAATGGCATACAAAAGACAGCAAGAACGCAACAGCAGAAGATGTAGCTACAGGATGGATTTTGTTAAAACAATACCAAGATAATGGAGATTATCAAAGTGCTGTGGAAGTAGCAAAAAAAATGAGAGGCATAGGAACAACAGCAGGACAGACAGTACAAGCATATAACATTCTTTCTAGGTTAACACCAGAAGGAATGTTTTATTATGCCCAATCTGAATTAGATGAAGCCTATAATATAATGGTCGAAGGAAAATCTAAAAAGTGGATTGAAGAAAATCAATCTAAATTTAATTTAACACCAGAAGAAACTCAAAGTATATTGGACATTATGAAAGACGTATCAACGATGGAAGATGGATATAATAAAAAAGTTAAATTAGCAGAGATACAAAAGATTATAACCGATAAAATTCCACCGACAGCAGGACAAAGTATAAAGGCATTGATGCGTATATCAATGCTATTTAATCCAAAAACACAAAGAAGAAACGTAATGGGGAATGCAGTTATAATGCCAGTTAATATGTTTAGCGATAGTATTTCAGCAGGAATAGATAAAATAATATCTAAAAAAACAGGAGTACGAACAACAGGGAATATTAATTTAAAAAATTATGGAAAAGGGTTTGTAACTGGATTATATCAATCATACAATGATTTTAAAAAAGGTATAAATACTAGAAATATTGAAGGCAATAGATTTGAAATATCTGAAGGAAGAAGTTTTAAGAATAAAGGAATTGGAAAAGCTCTTAATAGAGTAGATAATTTGTTATCATTTATGCTAGATGCAGGAGATAGAGGATTTTACGAGGCTACATTTACAAATTCAATTAATAATCAAATGCTATTAAATAAAGTAGATACACCAACACAAGATATGATTGACATTGCAACAACTGAAGCTCTACAAAGAACGTGGCAAGACAACAACAAATACACTCAATCTGTATTAAAAATAAGAAATATTTTAAATAATGCGAATATAAAAGGATATGGATTAGGAGACGTTTTAATTCCATTTGCAAAGACACCGGCAAATTTGACTAAAGCAATAGTAGATTATTCGCCAGCAGGCTTAGTAAAGACATTAGTAAAAGATGCTAGAATATTAAAAAACTCTTTAGGAAATGGACAATATACTGCTCAGGTTCAACATAGATTTGTTCAAAATTTAGGCAAAGGAATGGCAGGAACATTTTTATACGTTCTATCTTATGGATTAGCAAAAGCAGGAATTGCAACAGGAGAATCAGATGATGATAAAGACGTAAAAAACTTCATGAAAAATTCTTTAGGGATAAGTAGTTATTCTATAAAGATAGGGGATAAAACTTTTTCTTATGACTGGGCACAACCTATAGCAACTCCTTTAGCAATTATGACAAACTATGTAAAATATAGTAAAGAAAATCCAGATGCTAATATACTAGAAAAAGGTATAAGTGCTATGAACATTGGTACAGAACAATTATTGCAACAATCTTTCATGGAAAGTTTAAATACTGTCTTGAATGGAAACGGTACTACATTGGAAAACTTATCACAGGCAATTTTAGATTTACCTGCAAGAGCTATACCGACATTTAGTAAACAAATAGCAGACATGGTAGACGGAACACAGAGAACAACATTTGAATATGGTAGACCTATAAAAAGTGCAGTAAATTCTGTTGTAGCAAAAATCCCAGTTGCAAGCAAAACCCTACCAGCTTCTGTTGATACTTTAGGAAACGAAATACAAAAATATGGTGGAAATAATAATTTATGGAATGTAATGCTTAATCCAGCAAATACTAATAAAGGACACTTAAGTAAGTCGGGAGAAGAAATATATAATATCTACAAAGAAACTGGAGATAAAACAATTTTTCCAAGAACAGCACCTTATTATATAAACAATAAAAATGAAAAAGTTACTATGACTGCAGAACAAAGAAATAAATTCCAGACAATAAGTGGAAAATATGTCGAAAGTTCTTTGAATAATTTGTTAAGAGATAAAGAGTATCAAAAATTAAGTAGCGAAGAAAAGGCTAATATAATTAACGAAATAGTAAGTGATTCTTATTCAAAAGCAAAATATGATGTATTAAACATTGATTCAAAGGAATATGAAAAATTAAGAAATACTCTAAAGAATGTTTCAGCTAGTTCTTATTACAATTATAAATTTAAGACGAAAGATATGAAAAAGGATAGCGAGAAAATAAAAGTTTTAGCAAGTTCTGATTATGATAATAAAGAAAAAACAGCATTATATGAGCAATACATATTATCTACTGAAGACAAAAAATATCCAATAGTAAAAACAACCAATATAGATATTACACAATATTTACAATATAAATTAGCAGACTCAAATGGTAAATTTGATTCAGATAAAAAAGACGATGGAACAGTAAAAGGAAAATCTATACGTGGAAGTAGAGAACAAAAAAGATGGCAATATATTGAGAACATGAACATAACTTATACTCAAAAACTTATTTTGTATGGATTAGAATGTACACCTTCAAACAGAGAACAAACACAAATAGTAAATTATATAAATAGTTTACCTAAAACACAGCAGGAAAAGTTAGAGATGTTAAGTAAATTTCAAGGCTTTACTATTTACAAAGATGGAACATTCAAATTGTGATAGGAAATGACCCAAATCTAATAAAACTAGGTCAAATACTTAAAATAGCCATTTTTGAGACAACAAAGTATATGGCTAAAAAATAAAAACGGCTTAAAATCGATTTTAAACAGTCAATTTTTTGCCGAAATCCCTTGTTTCCCTAGAGAAAAAAGTAATTATATTTTTTATAACAACATATTGAATTTTAGAATAAAATATAATATAATTATTAAAAATACAAAAAAGGAAAGGGGATTTTATGAGTAAAATAAATAATGAATTAGAAGAATTAACAGCAGAAATTTTATTAACTAGCGATATGTATAAAGTCCCTGTTGATGTTGTAAAAATTGCAAATGCAAATGACATAAAAGTATATGAAGGAGATTTAGATAAAAAAATCTCAGGGGCAATAAGGTTTAAACAGAAAGAAAACCTTTTTGAAATTTTAGTTAATAAAAATGATGCAAAAGTTAGACAAAGATTTACAATAGCTCACGAATTAGGACATTATTTTTTACACAGACAATATTTGAAAAGTGAAAAATTACACATAGATACAATATTGTACAGAATGGATGAACAAGAAAGCGAAGAAGAAAAAGAGCGAGAAAAAGAAGTGGATTATTTTGCGGGGGCACTACTAATGAACAAAACTCTTTTAGAAAAATTAAGCAAGGAAAATACAATAACGGAACTGGCAGAAATATTTAATGTTTCAGTGTCCGCCATGACTGTTAGATTAGATATATTAGGACTACTATGAGCGACAAAACAATAAACTCCGCAGCTAACGTAAGAAAAAAGTATATAGAAGAAATACAAAAGGTATTTGATAGAAAAGAAAACCTAGAGTCTCAAGAAAATGTAACTGCAATAGATGAAGTAAAGAAAAAATGGGCAATGAATGATAAAATTATTGAATTATTTGTTGACAATATAGGAAAAGACCAGAAACTAAGAAATAAATATGCTATTATTCTTATCGTGATTCTAGGGATAGAACTTCTTGCATTATTAACGATTTTCATTCTTCAAGGAGCAGGGATATTAAACTATAAAGATAGTACGCTTAATATTTTTATTTCTGGAGGAATTGCGGAGATTTATGTTTTGGTTAGAGTTATTGTAAAATATTTATTTAAGGACAACCTAACTGAAACTCTAAAAATAATAATATCAACTAATAATACAAATAAAACATATCGCAAAGAAAATAAAAAAATTAAAACAACACCAGAAAAGACAAGTCTATAAAATATTGACAAACATGATATAATAAAAACAGATGAAATAAAAAAAGTAGTCTAAAAATAAGGGGAGAGCTAGTTACAGAAATGTAGCTAGTTTTCATAAAATCATGAAGACAAATTTTAATGCAATTTTTAATGCAACGCCAATAAAAAAGTATAAAAAGGGATAAAAAAATATAAAAAGCATAATAAAATACAAGTACGGAAAAGCTAGTTATACGAGACAATACGAGAATTTATAAAAAAATACAAGAAATTACAAAAGTATCTTTTTCTACCATATACACAAGGGTAAGTTCAATTTACTTAATAATATTTGTTTTTTTATTAATTTAATAATTCATAAAAGAAGCTAGAACTTTTCTGGTTTCTTTTTTTTCACCCAAAAATGAAAATTAGAATATACTATAGGTAGATAAGTTTGTAGGAGGAATAGGTTGTGAAAGAATTACTAAAGATTAAGAATGTATCAAAAATATATCAGGCTAAGAATGGAGAAATAGAGGCTTTAAAAGATATAAATTTTAGCGTAGAACAAGGAGAATTTGTGAGTTTGATTGGACCTAGTGGATGTGGTAAATCAACTCTATTATCAATTATTGCAGGACTTGAGGAAAAAACTACAGGTAATCTCTACATAGATGGGGAAGAAAGTTTTGGTATATCACCTAAAATTGGATATATGCTACAAAAAGATAGTTTACTTGAATGGAGAAGCATATACAAAAATGTAATATTCGGTTTAGAAATAAGAAAAATTAAAACAGAAGAAAATAGGAGATATGTAGAACAACTTTTGAAAAAATACCATCTATATGAATTTAAAGACAAATATCCATCTCAATTATCAGGAGGAATGCGCCAAAGGGTTGCTCTAATTAGAACTTTGGCTATAAAGCCTAAAATACTGTTGTTGGATGAGGCATTTTCTGCTATTGATTATCAAACAAGACTTATGGTTACAAAGGATATATACAAAATCATAAAAAATGAAAATGTAACAACATTAATGGTTACTCATGATATTTCAGAAGCAATAAGTATGTCTGACAGAATTATAGTATTAACAGAAAGACCAGCCACAATAAAAAGTATTCACAACATAGATTTTGAAATGGAAAATAGAGACCCATTAAATGTTAGAGAAAGTCCTAAATTCAGCAAATATTTTGACACCATTTGGAAGGAGTTAGATGTGAATGCATAAGAAAAACATCTCAAAAGATAGGCAGAGATACTTAAGAAAAATATGGATAAAGAAAACCTCAATCTTATTAACTCAAATTGGAATAGTGATTGCTTTTATTGTAATATGGGAAATAAGCGCAAACAAGGGATTAATAGACAGCTTCATAACTAGTCAACCAAGCAGAATTTTGAAAACCTTTATGAACTTATCTGAAAATAAACTATTAATGCATCTATGGGTAACCTGTGAAGAAACACTTATAGGATTTTTGCTAGGAGTATTAATTGGAACTGTAATAGCAATGCTTTTGTGGTGGTCAGACTTTTTAAGCAAAGTTTCAGAACCATTTTTAGTTGTATTAAATAGCTTACCAAAGGTTGCATTAGGACCAATAATAATCATATGGGTTCGGTGCAGGTAAACGGTGCCATTATAACTATGGGGTTAGCAATTTCCCTTATTGTAACAATAATGGAAATTTTAAATGGCTTTTTAGATACAGATGAGGAAAAAATAAAAATGGCGCAAACTTTTAATTGTACTAAGTTTCAATTATTAACAAAAATTGTAATTCCTGCGAACATTTCAACATTTATAAATTCACTAAAAATTAACATAGGATTATCATTAGTAGGTGTTATAACAGGTGAATTTTTAGTATCGAAAGCAGGACTAGGATACTTAATAGTTTATGGAGGTCAAGTATTTAAACTAGATTTAGTTATGACAGGTGTAATAATCTTGGCACTCGTAGCAACCATACTTTATGGTTCAGTAGTCTTAATAGAAAGACTAGTTTCAAAATCTCATAAATTTATATAGGAGGAGACAAATTGAAAAAAAAGATAATAGCAATAATATTAATTGCTGTAATTGCAGGTATAATAGCAGCAGTTGTTATAGCAACAAATAAAAATACTACACAAAATCAAAAGGGAACAACTCTTGTAAAGGTTAATGAAGTTACAAGATCTGTTTTTTATTCTCCACAATATGTTGCAATAGCATTAGGCTATTTTGAAGAAAAAGGCATAAAAGTTGAATTAACAACAGGGCAAGGAGCAGATAAAGTTATGACAGCAGTTCTATCAGGTCAAAGTGACATAGGATTTGCTGGACCAGAAGCTTCAATTTATGTATTTAATGAAGGTAAAAATGACTATACACAAGTATTTGCACAGCTTACAAAAAGAGACGGATCATTTTTAGTAGCTAGAAATAAAGCAGAAGTATTTGACTGGAAACAACTAAAAGGAACAACAATAATACCAGGAAGAAAAGGTGGAGTTCCTTATATGACATTTGAATATGTATTAAAGCAAAAAGGCTTAGACACATCAAAAGATTTAGTATTAGATGATAGCATAAGTTTTGATTTGATGGCAGGAGCATTTGCAGGAGGAAATGCAGAATATGTAACACTGTTTGAGCCTACAGCATCAATGACAGAAAATCAAGGAGCAGGTTATATAGTAGCATCAGTAGGAGCAGAAGCAGGAGAAATTCCATACACAGCATATTTTGCAAAGAAAAGTTATATAGAAAAAAATGAAGAATTAATTCAGAACTTTACAGATTCAATATATAAAGGACAAAAATGGACTGAAGAACACTCAGCAGCTGAAATTGCAGAATTGATAAAAGACTTTTTTCCAAGCACAGATGTAAAAATGTTAGAAAACTCAATACAAAGATACAAAGACATAGATGCATGGAATCAAACACCAGTATTAACAGAAGAAGCATTTAACAAACTACAAGATGTAATGGAAGAAGCAGGAGAACTTGAAAAAAGAGCAGATTATTCAAAAGTAGTAAACAATAAATACGCTGAAAAAGCAATAAAAAACAATTGAAATAAAACTTGAGGTGCCCAAAAATGGCACTTCAAGTTTTTTATCAAGATATTACATAAAGATTATATTTCCATTACAAATTATAAAAAACAACAAAAAAAAATAAATTTTTTGTTGTTTTTTTCAAAAATATGATATAATTATCAGTAACAAACAAGAAGAAAGAGGGAACATAAAAAACATGCAAAAGGTTATAAAAGACGTATTTCAAGATTATAAAAAAGAAAATGATATAATAAATGCTACTATACAAAAAATAGATTTATATAAAAAAAGCAATAAATTAGAGGTTGAATTATTTAGTCAAAATCAGCTAAAAATAGAAGATTTAGCTGATTTTGAAACGTATCTAAGTACAAGATTTAATATACAAACAATTATACTAGATGTAAAATATCCTAAAATACAGTTAAGTCATACATTAGAAGAGGATTGGGATAAAATAATAAAATATGTTTCTGTAAAATTTCCTATTACAAAAGCAATTCTAAAAGGAAGCACTATTGAATTAAATCAAAATAAGGCCGTAATCAATTTAAAAAATAAGAGCTCAGAATTTTTATATGCATATTCAGTAGATGGTGTTTTAGAAAGACTTTTCATGAACCTATATGGAATAAAATATAAAGTTACATATAATGAAAATATGAGTGAAGACGATATGGCAGAGCAAAAACATTTACTAGAGGAGATGCAAGATAATGTATGTAAAACAATGATAAACAATATAAGAATTTTTGCAGAAGAGAAAGAAGTAAAACAGGAGATTAAAGAGAAAAAAGAACCAGAAGAAACACAAACACCATTAATAATAGGAAGAAATGCAAATATTAAAGAGCAAATTGTAAAAATTAAAGATTTAACAGCAGATTATGGAAGGGTTGCCCTTGAAGGGGAAGTTATTAGAACAGACTCAAGAGAACTTAAAAATGGTAAAACATTAGTAATGTTTGATGTGTATGATGGAACAAGTACAATTACTTGTAAATCTTTTGTTGAGCCTGAAAAATTTGAAAAGGTAACAGCAAGAATTAAACCAAAAATAAGAGTAAAACTTCAAGGAAATGCAATGTATGATAATTTCGCAAAAGAGCTTGGAGTAATTGCAAATATTGTTATAGAATTACCACCACAAGCAGGAATTATAAGAAAAGATAATAGCATAACAAAGCGTGTAGAACTACATATGCATACTCAAATGAGCCAAATGGATGCAATTACACCTGCAAAAGAATTAATAAAACGTGCAGCAGCTTGGGGAATGAAATCAGTTGCAATTACAGATCACGGTGTTGTACAAGCATTTCCAGAAGCAAATCATGCTGTTGATGATTTAGGCTTAGATATAAAAGTTTTATATGGAGTAGAAGCATATTTTGTACCAGATGATGAAATACCAGAAGGAAAAGATGGCTGGAAAAAAGTTAAACCATATCATGCCATAATACTAACACAAACACAAAAAGGATTAAGAAACTTATATGAATTGATATCAGTATCACATATTCAATATTTCCATAAAAAACCAAGAATATTACAAAGTGTATTTGAAAAATATAGAGAAGGATTAATTTTAGGAAGTGCTTGTGAACAAGGAGAATTATATAGAGCGATATTACATAACAAACCACAAGAAAAAATTGAAAAAATTGCTAAGTACTATGATTATTTAGAGATACAACCACTAGGAAATGATGATTTCCTAATAAGAGATGGAACAGTACCAGATAGAGAAGCTTTAAAGGAAATAAACAGAAAAATTGTGGCATTAGGAGAAAAGTTTAAAAAACTAGTAGTAGCAACATGTGATGTTCACTTTATGGATCCACAAGACGAAGTATATAGAAGAATATTAATGGCAGGACAAGGTTTCTCAGACTGCGACAATCAAGCACCATTATATTTTAGAACAACAGAGGAAATGATTAAGGAGTTTGATTATTTAGGACCAGAAAAAGCATATGAAGTAGTTGTAACCAACACAAACAAAATAGCAGACTTATGCGAAAATGTATGCCCAATTTCAAAAGAAAAATGCCCTCCAGTAATACCAGGCGCAGAAAAAGAAATAAAGGAAACCTGTGAAAATAAAGCAAAAGAATTATATGGAGACCCTCTTCCAGAAATAGTTGAAGCAAGACTAAAAAAGGAATTAGATTCAATTATAAAAAATGGTTTTTCAACACTATACATAATTGCACAAAGGTTAGTGCAAAAATCAAATGAAGATGGATACTTAGTTGGCTCAAGAGGTTCAGTTGGTTCCTCATTTGTAGCAAATATGCTTGGCATAACAGAAGTTAATTCACTACCACCACACTACAGATGCTCAAAGTGCAAGTATTCAGACTTTACTGATTATGGAATAAAAAATGGAGTTGACCTACCAGATAAAGTTTGCCCAAACTGTGGAGAAAAACTTTGTAAAGACGGAATGGATATACCATTTGAAACCTTTTTAGGATTTAACGGAGATAAAGAGCCAGATATAGACTTGAATTTTTCAGGAGAATATCAAGGAAAGATACATAGGTATGCAGAAGTTATATTTGGAAAAGGAAAAACCTTTAAAGCTGGAACAGTAGGAACAATGGCAGAGAAAACAGCTTTTGGATATGTAAAAAAATATTATGAAGAAAGAAACATACCTATAACAAATGCAGAAATATCAAGACTAGTTGAGGGCTGTGTTGGAATAAAAAGAACAACAGGACAGCATCCAGGAGGAATTATAGTTGTACCACACGGAAGAGAAATTTATGAATTTTGTCCAGTTCAACATCCAGCAGATGACCCAAATTCAGACATAATAACAACACATTTTGATTATCACTCAATAGATAAAAACTTACTTAAATTAGACATGCTAGGACACGATGATCCTACAGTAATAAGAATGTTACAAGACTTAACAGGAGTAGACCCTAAATCTATACCACTAGATGATAAAGAAACAATGTCACTATTTAGTTCAACAAAAGCATTAGGGGTAACACCAAAACAAATAAATTCACAAGTAGGCTCATTTGGGGTGCCAGAATTTGGAACAAAGTTTGTACGAGATATGCTAGTAGATACAAAACCAACGACATTTGAAGAATTAATAAGAATATCTGGAGTATCGCATGGTACAGATGTATGGGTAAACAATGCACAAACACTAATAAAAGAAGGAACTGCAACATTAAGTGAAGCAATATGTACAAGAGATGATATAATGACATACCTAATAAAACAAGGCTTGCCACCAGATAAAGCTTTTAAAATAATGGAAAGCGTACGTAAAGGAAAAGGTTTATCTCCAGAACAAGAAGAGCTCATAAAACAATTTGATGTTCCGGATTGGTATATAGCATCTTGCAAAAAGATAAAATATATGTTTCCAAAAGCACATGCAGTAGCATATGTAACAATGGCATTTAGAATAGCATGGTTTAAGGTCCATATTCCACTTGCATATTATGCAGCATTTTACACAATAAGAGCAACAGAGTTTGATAGCGAATTTATGATATACGGTAAAGAAAAGGTAAAAGCAAAAATGAAGGAAATAGAAATGCAAGGAAATAATGCTAGTCAGAAAGATAAAGGAATGTATACAATATTAGAAATAGTATTAGAATTTTATGAAAGAGGATTTGAATTCTTGCCAGTTGACTTATACAAATCACATAGTAACAAATTTCAAATAGAAGATGGAAAAATAAGACCACCACTATCTAGTATAGCAGGTTTAGGAGGAATAGCAGCAGATAACATTTACAAGGCAGCACAAAAAGAAGGACACTTTATGTGTATAGACGACTTACAATACAAAGCAAAAATAGGAAAATCAACAACAGAATTACTTGGAAAATTTGGATGTTTAGACGGAATGAGCCAAAGCAACCAAATAAGTTTATTCGGATAAAAATAGCCTAAGTAGGAGAAAGCTTTCTACTTAGGATTTTTTTAAGGAGTTCTTATTGAAAATTTCTTTAAAATGATATATAATATTTAACAGTTAAAATGTAAAAAAAGAGGAGATACATATTATGAAAATAGGAATAGTAGGATTACCAAATGTTGGAAAAAGTACAATGTTTAATAGTATTACAAAAGCAGGAGCAGAGTGTGCAAATTACCCTTTTTGTACAATAGAGCCAAATGTAGGGATGGTAGCAGTTCCAGATGAAAGATTAGATAAATTAACAGAAATGTATCATCCACAAAAAACAACACACGCAGTTATTGAATTTGTTGATATTGCAGGGTTAGTCAAAGGAGCAAGCAAAGGAGAGGGACTTGGAAATAAATTTTTATCACATATAAGAGAAGTAGATGCAATAGCAGAGGTTGTAAGATGCTTTGAAGATGAAAATATTGTTCACGTTGATGGAAATATCAATCCTAAAAGAGATATTGAAACCATTAATTTAGAGCTAATATTTGCAGATATGGAAACTATTGATAAAAGGATGGATAAGGCAATAAAAATGTTAAAGGCAGACAAAAAATATCAAATTGAAATAGATGCTCTAAGTAAAATAAAAGCCTTGCTAGAACAAGGAAAATCAGCAAGAAATGTGAAACTTACAGATGAAGAAAAAGATATGGTAAAAGACTTGTTTTTATTAACATCAAAACCAATTATATATATAGCAAATGTTGAGGAATATCAACTAACTAATATTGAAAATGATGAAAATGTTAATAAAGTAAAGGAAATAGCAAAAGAGGAGCAAACAAAATGCATTCCACTTTGTGCAAAAATAGAAGAAGAACTAAGCGCTTTAGAGGATGCTGATAAAAAAGAGATGCTAGAAGCATTAGGACTAAAAGAATCTGGACTAGATACAGTAATAAGAGAGAGCTATGATTTACTTGGACTAATGTCCTTCTTAACAGCAGGAGAGCCAGAAGTAAGAGCATGGACAATAAAGAAAGGAACAAAAGCTCCAGAAGCGGCAGGAAAAATTCACTCAGATATACAAAGAGGATTTATCAAAGCAGAAATAGTTTGTTTTAATGATTTAATAAGAGAAGGTTCAATGGTGGCAGCTAAAGAAAAAGGCTTAGTACGTTCAGAAGGAAAAGAATATATTATGCAAGATGGCGACATAGTGTTATTTAAATTTAATGTATAAAACAAACCAGTGGAAGACCACTGGTTTTATTTTATTATGTAGGAAAGTTCTCCTTGGAATTGACTTCAATAACAAGAAAAGTTTCCTATATATGTCCGAATGCGAAGCATTCTGGACAAAGTGAAAAGAAGTTTTACTTTTCTTATTATATTTCACTTTTACTACTCTTGATTAACTTTTCTAATTAATATAATAGGAGTTGATTCATGTCCTTGTCCAGCAGGATTATCTCTTATAAGTTCTCTTAATTCCTCTTTTGTCATTTCCAAATCCGAAGATTTTCCAAGAACTAATTGACCTATATCATTTGCATCAACTATCATACAACTTATACCTAATTTGTCTTTTATTTCATCACAAACCCCATCTGAATTTTCAGGTATTCTTATTCCCATATCTAAGTAAGTATCAAAAGCATCATCACAAAAACCATCTAGTCCCACAACCTCAGGACCAACTATTTTATAAAACACACCCTTCTTACCAAACAATTTACCAACACCCGCACATATTGCTGCAAATATAACTTTCAATCTTCCACAAAGATTAATTGCTATTTGCATTTTAAAAGGATTACCAACAGATTCCCCTGCAGGAGTTTGGTTGACAAACCTAGACAAAAACTTTGCCAAACGACTTACCTTTATATCTTTTTTTAATATTACTCTATTTTGACACAAAGCAATAATTTTTTCACTACAAGAAACTATATCTCCCTCTTCATAAATAGGTGAAACATACTCTCTAAAGACGTCAATATAATTTTCACCCTGCTTAATAAATCTTGTTTTTATAGCATGTCTTAAATAATGGTTACCAAAAGCATCTATTTCGACATTTTTACCTTCATTTGCAAAAAACTCCATATGAAAACTCCTTTTTATTTAATATTATATATCAATATTTTTTGAATATCAATAACTATTTGCAACTTTTTTGCATAAAATCTTGAAGGATTAAAAATAATATGATAATATAATAGAAAAATAGTGTTATTAAGGAGAAAAAATATGATAAAGTACAAATTAAAAATGATATTTGGAATGAGATACAAAAGCTTTTTCGAAACAATAAACACAGTTCACAAAATCACAAAAAAGCCTAGAATAATCATTTTCTTTGACATTGTACATTGTGCAATAAAATATGGAGCAGGACATAATGATTATAAAATATTTGAATTTTATAATATGGACAGCAAAAGTAGAGACACATATTTAACAAGAATTAGAAACAAAAAAATAATTGAACACTTAAATGATAAAGATTATAGAGACATAATTGATGACAAATCTATATTTAATGAAAAATTCAAAAAATACTTAAAAAGAGATGTTGCAGATATTGAAAAACTAAGCCTTGAAGAATTCAATGAATTCATAAACAAAAACAAAACAATATTCTGTAAACCATATAAAGGTGGCTCAGGTAGAGGAATAGAGAAACTTAGTCTTTCAGATTTTAAGAATGAAGAAGAAATGTATAATTATATAAAAGACAAAAAGATAGGAGTACTAGAAGCTGTTGTAAAACAACACGAAGAAATGGCAAAAGTAAATCCATATTGTGTAAACTGTATGAGATTAGTTACAGTTGTAAAAGAAAACAAAGAGGTAGAGGTAGTTTACGGAGTTGTAAAATTTGGATGTAGTAAAGACTATGTAGACAATATGGGATTCGGAGCAGTATCTGCTCCAATCGACTTGGAAACAGGAATAATATCAGCAGATGCACAAACCTGCAAAGGAGAAGTATTTGAAAGGCATCCAGTATCAAATATAAAGTTCAAAGGATTCCAGATACCATTATTTAAAGAAGCAAAAGAAATGGTAAAGGAAGCGGCACTAGTAGTACCACAAGTAAGGCAAATAGGTTGGGATATCTGTATAGGACAAGACGGACCAATTATAATAGAGGGAAATGACTGGACAGACTATATGTTCTGGCAACTACCAGCACAAACATCAAACAAAATTGGACTAATGCCATACTACAGAAAACTACTACCAGAACTAAAATTATAATATTGTTTTTATTGTGAAATAAACCCAAAAAGCATCTAACTTTTTGGGTTTAACTTGGTTTATCATTTCATAAGCATTTTTAACATTTTTGGATATAATTTAACTGCATTTTTCTTCCAGTTATCAACAACAGCTTTTGCTTGTTCTCTTGAGCCTGCAAATATTTTCACTTCAAATGTTACCTTACCATTTTCAGTGATTTTGCAAATTACTGTATATGAGTCTTCGCTTTCTGGGATGAAGTCTGCTGTGATTGAATACTCATCCTCAATTGAACGCAAATCTTCTTTAAAATTATTATCAATTTGAAATCTAGTAAAACCAGGTATTAAGTCTTGAACTAAATTAATAGCTTGCCTACCTTCATTGGTTATCTCATATATGGTTTCATTTTTATCTGTAATACCCTTTAAAATATATTTATTATCCATTAAATCTAATATGAATTGTTGAAAATAGAAGTAATTCATATCTTCAAAAGTTAAAATTAATCTGTAAAAAGCAGTATTTTCAATAGGTTTATCAACCTTATCTAATATATATAAAATTAATGCTTTATTTTCAGCTAAAGTTTCATTGTCAGATGCTAACTTCATAAAATCAAATCCTTTCAAAACTAAAAATATTATATCATAAATATAGAAAAAAACCAAGATAAATGATATAATATAACAAAAATTGCAAATTAGGAGAAAAATATGGATTTTGTACATTTACATACTCATACAGAGTACAGCTTATTAGATGGAGCAAATAAAATAAAAGAACTACCAATTAGGGCAAAAGAACTTGGAATGAATGCAATGGCAATTACAGACCATGGTGTTATGTTTGGGGTAGTTGACTTTTATAAAGAGTGTAAAAAAGTTGGTATTAAACCAATTATTGGTTGTGAGGTTTACGTTGCACCACGTACAAGATTCGATAAAGAATCTAATATAGATAACAAATATTCACATCTAATATTGCTTGCAAAAAATGAAACTGGGTACAAAAACCTAACCAAATTAGTTTCAATAGGCTTTACAGAAGGCTTTTATTATAAACCAAGAATAGATTTAGAAATACTAGAAAAATACCATGAAGGTCTTGTTTGCCTAAGTGCTTGTTTAGCAGGAAGTGTAAATAAAGCAATACTAAAAGAAAATATGGAGGAGGCAAAAAGAATAGCATTATGGCATAAAAATCTATTTGGAGAAGATTACTACTTAGAAGTTCAACCAAATGGACTACCTGAACAAGTATTGGTAAATCAAAAATTGGTACAAATATCAAGGGAGCTAGATATACCTCTTGTAGCCACAAATGACTCACATTATCTAAAAAAAGAGGATGCATATATCCACGAAGTATTGTTGTGTATCCAAACGGGTAAAAAAATGAATGACCCAGATAGAATGAGAATGGGGGCAGAAGAATTCTACGTTAAATCTCCAGAAGAAATGGCGGATTACTTTAAAAATATACCAGAGGCAATTGAAAATACAGTAAAAATTGCAGAAAAGTGCAATTTTGATTTTGAGTTTGGAAATACAAAACTTCCTAATTATGAGGTACCAAAGGAATACCCAACACATGCAGATTTCTTTAAGGAGTTATGCAGAACAGGATTAAACAAAAGATATGGAGATAATCCATCTAAAGAAGTTCAAGATAGATTAGAATATGAAATATCTGTAATAGAAAAAATGGGATATGTTGACTATTATCTTATTGTATGGGATTTTATTAATTATGCAAAAACACAGGGCATTTCTGTAGGACCAGGCCGTGGTTCAGGGGCAGGCTCAATTGCAGCATATGCAATGGGAATAACTGATATAGACCCAATAAAATATAACTTACTTTTTGAAAGATTTTTAAATCCAGAAAGAATAAGTATGCCCGATTTTGATATAGATTTCTGCTATGAAAGAAGACCAGAAGTTATAGAATATGTTGCAAGAAAATATGGTAGGGATCATGTATCGCAAATAATCACTTTTGGAACAATGGCGGCAAAGATGGTAATAAGAGACGTGGCAAGAGTACTAGATATTCCATATGCAGAAGCGGATAAACTAGCGAAAATGATACCAAATGAACTACATATAACAATAAAAAAGGCCAAAGAGCAGAACAAAGAATTAAATGAATTATATGAAGCAGATGAAGAGACAAAAAAAATACTAGATATAGCAATGAGGCTTGAAGGACTACCAAGGCAGGCATCAACACACGCTTGTCGGAGTATTAATTACAGACAAGCCAGTATTAGACTATGTTCCTTTATATGTAAATGAAGGAACAGTTGAAGCACAATTTATAATGACAACGCTAGAAGAACTTGGATTGTTAAAAATGGACTTTTTAGGACTAAGAACATTAACAGTTATATCAGACACAATAAAATTTGTAAAACAGAATAAAGGAATAAACGTACAATTTGACCAAGAAATGAATGATCCAAAGGTATTCAAAGAAACTTGGCAATCAGGCAATACAGTTGGAGTGTTTCAGTTTGAAAGTCAAGGAATGACAAACTTTATGAAGGAGCTAAAACCAGATACGTTAGAAGATATAATAGCAGGAGTATCACTATATAGACCAGGTCCAATGGATCAAATACCAAGATATATCAAAAATAAACTGAACCCAGAACATAGCGAATATACACATCCAGCTCTAGAACCAATATTAAATGTAACTTATGGATGCATGGTATACCAAGAACAAGTAATGCAGATAGTTAGAGATTTAGCCGGATACTCACTAGGTAGAGCAGACTTAGTAAGACGTGCAATGGGAAAGAAAAAATTAGATGTAATGGCAAAAGAAAGAGAATATTTCATACATGGACAGACAGATGAAAAAGGAAATATATTAATTCCAGGATGTGTAAGAAATGGAATAGATGAAAAAAGTGCCAACAAAATATTTGATGAGATGGCAGAATTTGCAAAATATGCTTTTAATAAATCACATGCTGCAGCGTATGCAGTTGTAGCATATAGAACAGCATATTTAAAAACATACTACCCATCAGAATTTATGGCAGCAACTTTAAACAGCTTTTTAGGAAATTTAGACAAAATACCAGAATATATAGCAGAATGTAAAAGATTGAATATTGAAATTTTGAAACCAAGCATAAATAAAAGCTACACAAAATTTACAGTAAATGAAAACAAAATTCGTTTCGGACTAGGAAGTGTGAAAAATGTTGGAACCGCAGCAGTAGATACAATTGTACAAGAAAGAGAAAAAAATGGAGAATTTAAAAGCTTTACAGATTTTGCAGAAAGAATACAAGGAGAAACCGTAAATAAAAAATGTATAGAAAGCTTAATAAGAGCTGGAGCTTTTGATGAATTAGGAGAAACAAGACATACACTGATGAACTCTTTTGAAGGTATACTAGATACAATTTCAAATCAAAACAAAAAATCAATAGAAGGTCAAATCTCTATGTTCGATATACCAAGTGGAGAAGAAAATTTAGAACAGCATAAATATGCTATAAACAAAGTTCCAGAATATGAAGAAAGAGAACTTCTAGATATGGAGAAGGAAATGCTAGGAATTTACATATCAGGACATCCACTAGAAAAATTACAAGACAAAATAAAGACTATTACAAACATCAACACTTTGCAAATGATAAACATAAAAGAAGAAAATGACTTATCAAAAGATGGAAAAAATGTAAAATATGCAGGAATAATAACTTCTGTTAAAAAGAAATATACAAAAAACAATACCATAATGGCATTTGTAACCATAGAGGATTTATATGGGGCAACAGAAATAATAGTATTTGAAAACTGTTACAATAGAGCGTCAAACATACTTCTAGTAGATAACATAGTCCTAGTAGATGGTAGACTAAGCATAAAGGAAGATGATGAAGTAAAGATAGTAGCAAACACGATAGTAGACTTTGAAAATGCAACTAAAAACGTACAAGAGGAAACAATTCAAAAACAGGAACAAAAACCAAGAAAGTTAACACTCAACATACAAAACACAACCGAACAGCAAAAAGCACAATTAAGAGGAGCAATAAGATTTTTCTCAGGAGAAAGAAATAACATAATAGTGCAAATAAAAGACGATGAAGGAATAAAACCTTGTGGAGCAATATACTTAAATGAGGAGATTTTAAAGGAATTTGAAGAAATTTTAGGAAAAGAAAATGTTACAGTAGGGACAGACTTCGTGCCTTTGAACTAAAATAAAGATTAAAATAAAATATTACAATTATGTTACAAATTAATTAAAATTTTCTTCTGGAAAAATCATTTACTTTTGCCATATTTTATGATATAATACTTATGGTCGGTAGAGAAAAAGCTTGTAAAGGAGTGACTAAAAATGTTTAATGTAGGAGATAAAGTAGTATACCCAATGCATGGGGCAGGTATTATACAAGACATAGAAGAAAAAGACATCTTAGGTGAAAAAACATCATATTACATAATAAAAATGCCAGGTGAAGTTAAGGTTATGGTGCCTACTTCAAAAGCAGAAGAAATAGGTATGCGAAATATTATTGATGTAGAAACAGCAAGCAAGGTTTTTAAAGTATTAGAAACAGATTCTACAGAAATGGCATTAAACTGGAACAAAAGATACAGAGACAATATGGAGAAAATGAAGAGTGGAGACATATATGAAATTGCAGATGTTGTTAGAAATCTAAGTTTTAAACAAAAAGAAAGAGGGTTATCTACTGGTGAAAAGAAGATGCTATTAAATGCAAGACAAATATTAGTAAGTGAATTAACATTGGCAGAAAATACTCAAAAAGAAAAAATAGAAGAATTAGTAGATAATAAAATAGATAAATCATTTGAAGAGTACAACGGAGCACCAAAAATAGGAGAAATAAAAAAAATAGTAAAATTTGAAACAGGAACAGATTAAATTCTGTTCTTTTTTTGTAAAACCTCTTTATTTTTATACTCAACTTATGGTAGAATAGTAAAAGAAAAATTTGAAAAGGAGTATGTAAAAATGAAAATTGCATATAAGCGAGTTTTACTAAAGCTTAGTGGAGAAGCACTAGCAGGCGAAAGAAAGAACGGAATAGATGCAGATACTTTAGGAAAAATATGTGACAGAATAAAGGAAATAGTTGAAATGGGAGTAGAGGTTTCAATAGTTGTTGGAGGAGGTAATTTCTGGAGAGGAAGATATGGACATGAAATGGAAAGGACAACATCAGACTATATGGGAATGCTTGCAACAACAATAAATGGTTTAGCATTGCAAGATGCACTAGAAGCAAGAAACATTAAAACAAGACTTCAAACAGCAATTGAAATGAGACAAATTGCAGAACCATACATAAAAAGAAAAGCAGCAAAACACTTAGATAAACGAAGAGTTGTAATATTTACATGTGGTACAGGAAATCCATATTTTACAACAGACACAGGAGCAGCCTTAAGAGCAGCAGAAACAAATTCAGAAGTAATATTACTTGCAAAAACAATAGATGGAGTATATTCAGCAGATCCAAAAGAAGATAAGAATGCAGTAAAATATGATGAAATATCATATTTAGATATTTTAAACAAAGACTTAAAAGTAATGGACTCAACTGCGACCTCTTTGTGTAGAGACAACAATATTCCACTTGTTGTATTTGGAATAGATGATCCAGAAAATATAGTAAGAATTATTAAAGGGGAAAAAATTGGAACACTAGTGCGTTAGCTTGAAAAATAAACTTTGTATAGAAAAATACAAAATAAAAAATTAGGAGGTTTTTATGGAATTAAACAATATTGAAGAAAAAATGAATAAGACAATAAGTGTCTTACAAGAAAATCTATCAGAGGTAAGAGCAGGAAGAGCAAACCCAGCAATACTAAATAAAATAACTGTAAATTATTATGGAGTTGAAACTCCAATAAACCAAGTAGCAGGAATATCAGTTCCAGAAGCAAGACTAATTGTAATTCAACCATGGGATGCTAGTTTACTAAAAGAAATAGAAAAAGAAATATTAAAAGCAGAAATAGGAATAAATCCAAACAATGATGGAAAAGTTATAAGACTTGCGTTCCCAGAATTAACAGAAGAAAGAAGAAAGGAATTAGTAAAAGAAATAAGAAAAATGGGAGAAGAATCAAAAGTTTCAGTTCGTTCTATAAGAAGAGAAGGAATGGATATTGCAAAAGCAAAACAAAAAGAAGGAGAAATTACAGAAGATGAACTAAAAGCAGCTGAAGATAAAATTCAGAAATTAACAGATAATAAAGTAGCAGAAATAGATAAAGCAATAGAAAGCAAAGAAAAAGAAATAATGAGTGTTTAAATATAAATGTGCTATAATAGCACATTTTAATTAATAAAAATTGAAATAATTTGTCGAAATTTGTCGAACAACCTCGAAACCGGACGAACGATTCTTCTTGATTTTATTAGTGGTTTGATGTATTATAGGTATGTAGTCTTTTTACTATATTAAACTAAGAAAGGGGAAAAAATCGTGAAAAACCTAGGAGTTTACTATGGTGCTACTCTATTAGATACAGCAGATTTAGTAGAATCAAATAACAAAAATAGGATTGTATTAGAGTACTATAGGAACAAGAATCACTCTCTAAAAACATTAAAACCAAAGACGTTTTACGGTATAACTGTTGTAAAAAAGGAATACATAAAAGATAAAGTGAAATTAGAAACAAACCGTATTAAACAAATATCAACAAACGAAGGAAAAATAAAGAATATAATAGAAACATTAAAAACTTACAAAGTAACACCAATTGCTCTCAATGATGTTTTAGCGGACTTACTTAAAAGACCAGAATTTCAAGAGAATTAAAAATGGTCAAAAACAGATAGGGAAAAAGTAAAAAAATTACACTCCTATCTGTTTCTTTTTAGTTTTTTTTTGATGAAACTCTTTACTTTTTATAATACTTATTATAAAATAAGTCCATATATAAAAAAAGGAGCAGGGATGTGTAAATGACTAGCAATTGGTTTAATAAAACTGTAGAAGAAACAGTTAGACAGCTAGAAACAAATGAAGAAATTGGATTAACAACAGAGGAAGTAAAAAAAAGGCAAGAAAAATATGGGCTAAATGAATTAGCTACAAAAAAGAAGAAAAGTACTTTTGTAAAATTCTTGGAACAATTCAAAGACTTTATGATAATAGTACTTATTATTTCAGCTATAATATCAGGAATAGTAGGAGTTAAACAAGAAGGAATTTCAGGCATAACTGATACTATTATTATTTTAATAGTTGTTATTGCAAACGCAATAATAGGAGTTTTGCAAGAAAATAAAGCTGAAAAATCACTAGAAGCATTGCAAAAGTTAAGTAGCCATGTTGCAAAAGTTATGAGAAATGGAAAATTAGAAGTTGTTCCATCAAGAGAACTAGTACCAGGAGATATTGTTATTTTAGAAACGGGAGATTATGTGCCAGCAGACTTAAGAATAATTGAAGCAATAAATTTAAAATCTCAAGAAGCAGCCTTAACAGGAGAATCTGTGCCAGTAGAAAAGATGTCAGAAAAAATAGAAGATGAAAAAATAGGTATTGGAGACAGAATAAATATGTTATTCTCTTCAAGCCTAGTTACATATGGTAGGGGCAAGGCCATAGTAGTTGATACAGGTATGAATACAGAAGTAGGTAAAATAGCAGACATTATAAATTCAGCAGAAGAAGGAGAAACACCTCTTCAGGTGAAACTAAATAAACTAGGCAAAACGCTAGGAATACTTGCATTGATAATTTGTTTTGTAATATTTGGAATAGGTCTTTTATATGGAAAAGATGTTATAGAAATGTTTTTAACAGCAGTGAGTTTAGCAGTTGCAGCAATACCAGAAGGTCTACCAGCTGTATCAACAATAGTTTTAGCAATAGGTGTTCAAAGAATGGTAAAGAAAAATGCCATTGTTAAAAAACTTCCAGCAGTAGAAACATTAGGAAGTGCAACAGTTATATGTTCAGATAAAACAGGAACTTTAACACAAAACAAGATGACAGTAGAAAAAATCTTCTATAATAACAAAATTCATAATGTTAAAGACTTCAAAAGAGATTTAGCAGATGAAGATTTAAATAAATTAATATATGCAAGTATGTTATGTAATGATACAAAAATATCAGAAAATAATAAACTTACAGGAGATCCAACAGAAACAGCACTTGTAGACTTAGGTTTTAAATTAGATTATGAAGGAAAAATATATGGTCAATATCCTCGAGTAAAGGAAATTCCATTTGATTCAGACAGAAAATTAATGACAACAGTTCATCTTGATAATGGTAAATATATTGTATACACAAAAGGTGGTGTAGATGAGCTTCTAGCAAGATGTACAAGATATCTTCTAAATGGAGAGATAAAAGAAGATTTAAGTGGTTTTAAAGAGCAAATTAGAAAAGTAAATAATGAAATGGCAAGTTCTGCATTAAGAGTTCTAGCAATGGCATATAAAGTGTTAGACTATGAGCCTTCAAATGAAGAAATGAAGAATATGGAAAATGACTTGATTTATATAGGAATGGTAGGAATGATAGATCCACCAAGACTAGAAGTAAAAGATGCAGTTGCAAAATGTAAAAAAGCAGGAATAAAAACAGTAATGATTACAGGAGATCACAAAGTAACAGCAATAGCAATTGCTAAAACATTAGGAATATTGGAAAATGAGGATGAAGCAATAACAGGATTAGAACTTGAAGAAATGAGCCAAGAAGAGCTAGAGAAAAATGTACGTAAATATTCAGTTTATGCAAGAGTATCACCAGAGCATAAAGTAAGAATAGTAAAAGCATGGCAAGCAAATGGCGAAATAGTTGCCATGACAGGAGATGGAGTAAATGATGCACCATCACTAAAAATTGCAGATATAGGTTGTGCAATGGGTGTTGTTGGAACAGACGTAGCAAAAGAAGCAGCAGATGTAATTCTAACAGACGATAACTTTGCAACAGTAGTAACGGCAGTAGAAGAGGGACGCCGTATCTATGATAATATTTTAAAAGCAATACAGTTCTTACTATCAAGCAATATAGGAGAAATAGTAACATTATTTGTAGCAATACTAATAACACCATGGTTATCAAGCAAATTTGGAATAGATATTAACCTAATACAAACATTATTACCAATTCATTTATTATGGATAAACTTAGTAACAGATTCACTACCAGCTTTAGCATTAGCAGTAGACCCAGCAGAAGCTGATGTAATGGAAAGAAAACCATTAAAACATAAAGGACGGAGTATTTACAAAAGGAATGACATGGAGAGTAATTTACCAAGGCATAATGATAGGGCTTATAACACTTGCAGCATTTGTACTAGGTTTAAGTACACCAAATAGAACACCAGAAGAAAAAGTTATAATAGGTCAAACAATGGCATTCTATGTGCTTGCATTATCAGAACTAGTACACATATTTAATATAAGAAATAACCATAAATCAATATTCAAATCAAACCCATTCAACAATGGAAAACTAATACTAGCTCAAATAGTATCAGCATCATTAATGTTTATAATACTATTCACATCACACCTAAGAGAAATTTTTGGTATAACATTATTACCAAAAGAGCACATCTTTGAAATAATATTACTAGTATTCTCACCAATAGTAATAGTTGAATTATTCAAACTATTAAAAATAAATGGAAAAGAGTAAAGGGTATTGACAAGATTTTCAATATATGATAAAAATTTAAATATCTTCGAGGGAGCTAAGCAAACAGCAAGGCTCCCATTTTTTTATAAAATAAAAAAGGAGAGAAAGTATGAAAATCGAAACAAAACTTGCATTTAAGAATATGAGAAAAAACCAAAAAAGAACAATATTCACATGCATTTCATTAATATTATGTTCAACGCTTATTTTAACAACAATAATGTTAATATCTAGTATAAGAAACGGAGTTTCTGAAAGTTTCAATACTGAGTATAATGACTATCATTTTATTTTAAATAGCTTATCTCCTGAACGTTTTAACATAGTAAAGAGTAAACCGTATATAGATAAAATATACATACAAAAAAGTGAAGGTTCACCAATGGAAATGGTAGATTCATCATATGTACCAACAGGTAATATAAAAGTATATTTGAAATATGATAATATAAAAAATGTGTGTAAGTATTCTAATTATATAATTTCAGGCTTAAACTTATCGGAAAATGAAGCAAAATTTATTAAACAATTTTGTGGCTTTAATAAACAATTGCTTACTGCAAATGGTTTTATAGATGTTGAACCTAATATAAATAATGATGGTTTTGCAGATTGCAAAATGAGATTAAACTATTCCTATATAATTAACATTATGATAATTGTAACAATAGGAGCATTTTCTATTTTTTTCATAATTATTTTATATAATGCATTTTTGATAACAATTAATGAGAGAAAAAGAGAATATGCAGTATTAAACAGTGTGGGGCGGAACAGAAGGACAAGTACTAAAAATGATTTTTACAGAAGCAATTTTTATGGGAATTATTGGTATAATAATAGGTTTTATACTTGCAATATTTATTGCAAACAGTATTTTATGTGGTGTAAATAGTATATTAAATAGTGCAGGATATTACTTTAAACTTACAATTACTGTGAAATATATGGTACTTGCAATTTTGCTAATTGCTATAAACATTTATCTATCAGTTCTAATTCCAAGTATAAAGGCAAGCTCAACTTCTGTAATTCAAGGAATAAGAAATAATAAGCAAATAAAATACAAAGGTAAAAACTCTATTCTAGAAAAGATATTACCAATTGAAGGCAAAGTTGCAATAAAAAATATAAAAAGAAATAAAAGTAAATATAGGTTAATTACGTTACTTCTTATAATATCAATAACATCATTTATAGCAATGAGTACATACCTTAAGTATGAAAAAGAAACAGCAGATATTGCTACAGAATATGATGTCGACGCAGGTTTTTGGGCTACCTATAAAGATTATGAAACAATATTAAAAGAATATGAGAAAAAATACAATAAAAAATTAGAAATCATTAAATATCATATACTATGGAATGAAGATTTTTTGGTTGAACCAACAGATGCGGTTTTAGAAAATACTTTTTGTTTTAAAAACATTGATAATACAAAAAGCGTTAGGATACGTATTATTGCTTTAGAAGATACTGAATATAGTAAATATATAAAAGAAGTAAATGGTAAATACGGTGATTTTATAATTTATAACACAATAAATATTTCTACACGAGAAGAAAACGAAAATAAATATGAATATGTTTCAGCATTTAAAGAAAATAGTAATTTAAAATTGAAACTGGTGGACGTAATAGTATTAGCAGATTTTATTACAGATTACAATATCATTGATGAAAGTATTTTAAATGGAAAATATATTTTAACAGATAAAATTGTAGATGGATTTAAGGAAGTAAAAAATGATAACATACCTACATTATTCATGAATTTTGAAACATTTGAAAGATTGGATAAATATATAAATGAAACAAGCGAAGATATATCCAAAAGAAATTTTTGGTTCTACAATGAAACTACTTTAAACGTAAAAATTAAATGTGATAACGTAATTGAATTTAAAAACTATATAGATGAAGTTAATAAAAGTAGAGAAGATAAAATATGGGTAGATTATTATACTTTGGAAAACCAAGAAAAGTTAATCTATATAAACATAGTAGAACTATTGTTAAGAACCATTATGATAGCAATAATAACAATAGGCATTGCAAGTACAATAAATATAATGAATGCTAGTTTATGCGAAAGAAAAGAAGATTTTAAAATTTTACATAGAGTAGGTGCAACCAAGAAAGACATTAGAAAAATTCTAGTGTATGAAACAGTTGTTATGTTTATAAAAGCAACAATTATTTCAGCTATAATATCAGTACCTATAATATGGGGTATTATAAAACACATGGAAAACGTAATAACATTAAACAAAATCCTAGTACCATTTGGAAGTATAGGAATATACTTAGCAATAATGCTTGTAATAATGCTAATTATAACTGCATATTCGAGCAAAACAATAAGAATAGAAAGCAATTAAAATTTGCAAAGTTAACATAAGTATGGTATAATTAAACATATAAACTTTTGCAAAGGAGATGTTAGAGTGACATCAACTAACGATGTTCTGTTGCTAGACAGAATACGAGAAACCACACATCAAAAGCTTGATAAAACTCGGTACGATACAACATTAGTAAGAAACACGACAAATTGTTACTCTTATGCAATGGGAAGCACGGTAAGTTGTTTAAACCTTTACAGAGTAGGAGCAATATCAGGAAGAAAGCCACTTGAAGAACCATACTTTTCAACAGGAGAAATTATTAAATTGTTATATGAAGATTTCAGAGAAATCGATTTAACGATTGAAAGATCTTCTGAAGAAGAAGTAATTAGTGAAAATCAATACAAAATTGCATTATTTGTTAAAGTTTATGCAGATAATAAAATTCATGATTTTCACTTTACAAGGTTTGAAGATGGCAGATGGAGTGAGAAATTCCGGTGGCAACTCCCACGAGACATAGGCACTTCATTAAAAAATGAATATAACTATTGGCCATGGAGGTTAGTCGGAATCTTCAAAGTTACAAGATAGAAGTAGATTATTTACATAGGTATTTAATCTACTTTTATCATATGCATAATATGGCAAGAGATTTTGTCATTTTTCTCTTGACTATGCGTAAAAATTAATGTATTATATTATAAGTAGATAAAAAGGGATAAGGTGAAAAAGATATATGTTATGTTCAGTATGCCATAAAAATGTGGCTGTAATTTTCGCAAAAAAAATAGATGGAGATAAAAGCACAATGGAGGGCTATTGCTTAGAGTGTGCTAAAAAGAAAGGAATTAATCCACTAGAGTTTTTAGTTCAACAATCAGGACTAACAGAAGAACAAATAGAGGATATGTCTAATCAATTTGAAACAATTCTAGGAGAAGTTTCAGAGAATATAAATCCAGAGAATTTAGAAGATATAGAAGGAGAAGGAGCTAGTTTGGGTTCAATTTTTTCAAATATGTTTGGAGGAAAAAACGGAGAAACTTCAAAGGAAAAGGAGCAAAAAAGTAACACTAAGGTGAAAACTAAACAAAAAGAAAAGAAAAAGAGTTTTCTAGATGTATATGGTACAAATCTAACAGCAAAAGCGAGAAAAAATGAAATAGATGAAGTTGTTGGAAGAAACATGGAAATTGAAAGAGTTATTCAAATTTTAAATAGACGTTTAAAAAATAATCCATGTTTAATAGGAGAGCCAGGAGTTGGAAAAACCGCAATAGCAAATGGATTAGCAATAAAAATTGCAAGACAAGAAGTTCCAGCGAAACTTTTAAATAAAGAAGTATATTTGCTAGATATGACAGCTGTTGTAGCAGGAACACAGTTTAGAGGTCAATTTGAAGGCAGAATGAAGGCAATTATTGATGAATGTAAACAATCAAAGAATATCATTTTAGTTATAGATGAGATACATAATATAATTGGCGCAGGAGATGGGGAACATTCAATGAATGCAGCAAATATTTTAAAACCATCACTAGCAAATGGAGAAGTCCAACTAATTGGAACAACAACCCTAAAAGAATATAGAAAATATGTTGAAAAGGATACTGCATTAGAAAGACGTTTACAACCAGTTTTAGTTGAAGAACCAACAGTCCAAGCAACAATTGAGATTTTAAAAGAAATTAAGAAATATTACGAAGACTTTCATAAAGTTGCAATATCAAATGATGTTATAGAACAAGCAGTTAAAATGTCTGAAAAATACATACATGATAGATTTTTACCAGACAAAGCAATAGACATATTAGATGAAGCATGTGCGAAAATAAATTTAAATAATAAAGAATTATATGAACTAGAAATATTAAAAAACAAACTTGCAAAAATAGAAGAAGAAAAAGAAGAAGCGGTACAATCAGATTCAATTGAAGATTATCAAAAAGCAGCAGATTTAAAAACAGAGGAATGCAATATAAAGGATAGAATAAACGAATTAAATTCAAAATTAGTAGTTAAAAAACTTACAGTTCAAGATGTTGCAGAGGTAATAGAACACACAACCAAAATACCCGTAAAGAAAATAACTGAAGCAGAAACACAGAAATTGCTAAATCTAGAATCAAACCTACATAACAGAATAATAGGTCAAGATGAAGCTGTAAAGGCAGTAGCAAAGGCAATTAGAAGGAATAGAGCAGGACTACAAAGTTCAAAAAGGCCACCATCATTTATATTTGTAGGACCAACGGGCGTAGGAAAAACAGAACTTGCAAAAACTATTGCTTATGAAATGTTTGGAAGTGAAGATGCGATAATAAGAATTGATATGTCTGAATATATGGAAAGTCATTCAACTGCAAAGCTTATAGGCTCACCTCCTGGATATGTAGGATATGATGATGCAGGTCAGCTAACAGAAAGAGTAAAAAGAAAACCATATTCAATAATTCTATTAGATGAAATTGAAAAAGCACATCAAGATGTATTTAATATATTACTTCAAATATTAGACGACGGAAAACTTACAGATTCACAAGGAAACACAGTAAGTTTTGAAAACACGATAATAATAATGACATCAAATGCAGGTTCTAATTTAAACACCAATTCAATAGGATTTGGTAAGAGTTCTTTAGATAAGAATAAGATAGAAAGTGCATTAAAGGAGATATTTAGACCAGAATTCTTAAATAGAGTAGATGAAATAATAAGCTTTGATAGTTTAACAAAAGAACAATTACTTCAAATTGTAGATTTATTATTAAAAAACACTCAAAATGCATTAGATAATAAAAATATCAAATTAGAAGTATCAAAAGAAGCAAAAAAATATATACTAGAAAAAGGAACAGACCTAAAATATGGAGCAAGACCATTAAGAAGAGCAATTCAAAAGTATATAGAAGATGAAATATCTGAAATGATATTAAAAGGAGAAATAGAACAATACCAAACTGTGGAAGTTTCACTAGAAGATGATAAACTTAAATTTATCTCAAAATAAGGAGGAAATATGCTTAAATACGTACCAAATGCCTTAACAATATTAAGATTTTTACTTATACCAATTATAATAATAGCATGTGCTCAAGGACAATATATTATAGCAATAATTGTTCTTACAATATCAGGACTTACCGATATTTTAGATGGAACAATTGCTAGAAAATATAACTTAATAACAGACTTTGGAAAATTAATGGATCCATTAGCAGATAAAGCAACACAAATAAGCTTATTAACTACTCTTTTCATAAAAGGAGTAATTCCAATATGGATATTAGCAATAGTAGTATTAAAAGAATTCTGTATGGTATCGGGGGCTTCCTTTCTATATGGAAAAGAACTAGTTGTATCAAGCAAATGGTATGGAAAACTTGCAACAGTACTATTTTATATAGCAATGGTAATATCATTATTCTTAGAACAGATAGGAGAAACTCAAAGTAATTTAATAAAAACTATAGGATTAGCAGACAAAATAATATATTACTTAGCAGTAATAACCACAATAGCATCACTTATCTTGTATATGAAGGCTTTTTATGTACAAGGTTATTTAAAGAAAAATAATGAAAAATAAAATCAAAAAGATTTGCTTTATGGAAGGCAAGTCTTTTGATTTTTTATTAAAAATGGCAAAATTTGTAAAAACGATTGACTTTGAACTTTTACAAATGTATAATATATCTAATTTAAATCTAAAAGTTTAATTCTTTTAAAATTAAAATCTTAATATTTTCAAAAAAATTAAAAATAATATTGATTTTTGATAACTAATATGTTATCATATAAATACAATATAGAAGGAGCAACATGTATAAAATTGTTTTCTATAAGGACGAAAGAGAAAAATGTGAAATTAAAGAATATTTGGAAGAGTTGCAAAGTAGAAAGGATAAAAACAGTAGGATAAAGGCAAACAAAATAATATCATATATTAATATGCTTTCAAAATATGGTACTAATTTAGGAGATACATATATAAAGCACTTACAAGAAGATATATGGGAATTAAGACCACTAAGAGATAGAATACTTTTTGCTTTTGTAAGAAATAATAAAATAGTGCTATTAACAATTTTTATGAAAAAAACGCAAAAGACTCCCAAAAGCGAACTTGAAAGAGCTAAAAAGGTTCTAAAAAAATTTATAGAAAGAGGTGATGAAAGTGAATGATAAGCCTTATATAAGTTGGGAAGATGTGAAACGAGATTTAAAAATCACTCCAGAGCAAGAAGAGGAAATAAAGCTTGAAGAAGCTATAATTGAAGCAACAATTGAGGCAAGAGAGAAATCTAATTTAACGCAAAGAGAATTAAGTAAAATAAGTGGAATACGACAACCAGTAATTGCAAGAATTGAAAAAGGTGTTAATTCACCACAAACAAATACATTAATGAAATTGCTTTATGCAATGGGATATACACTAAAAGTTGTACCATTGAAGAAGGATAAAAAATAAAGATTTGCTTTAAGTTTTAAGCAAATCTTTTATTACTTCTCCTGCAATTATAAGCCCTGCTACTGATGGTACAAAGGAGATACTTCCAGGAATTGCTTTTCCATTCTCTCCAATGATACCACTTTTTTTAGGTTCTTCTTTTGAATATAGAACCTTTAAATGTTTTACACCTCTTTGTTTTAGCTCTTTTCTCATAACTTTTGCAAGAGGGCAGACTTGGGTTTTGTATATGTCTGTAATTTCGAATAGGCATGGGTTTAGTTTGTTCCCTGTTCCCATTGATGAAATGATAGGAATACCAAGCTTTTGAGCTTGCATAACTAATTCTATTTTTGCTGTAACCGTATCTATTGCATCTACTATATATGTAATTGAATTGTTTAAAATATTTGTATTACCAGGCATGAAAAATTCTGCGAATGTTTCAACTTTTGCCTCAGGGTTTATTGATAAAATTCTTTCTTTTGCAACATCAACTTTTAGTTTTCCAATAGTCTTATGTGTTGCAATAAGTTGCCTGTTTATATTTGAAAGGCTAACTTGATCTTTATCTATTAGAACAAAGCATCCAACACCAGCTCTTGCTAAAGCTTCTACAACAAAAGAACCAACTCCGCCAACACCAAAAACAGCAACTTTTGCATTTTTAAGTTTTTCTAAACATTCATCTCCAATTAAAATTTTAGTTCTACAAAAAGCACTTTCTTCCATAAAATTAACCTATCCTTTTTTGCAATTCGTTATATGCTTGTCTTACAGCAATAGCAAGCTGTGCAGAACAAGAAGTAGGCTTTAAGCCACACTTTATATCTTTAAAAAGCTCTTCAATTTCCTCAACAGTTTTACCTTCTACAACCCTAGCAATAGCTGCCAAGTTACCAGGACAACCTCCAAAAAATGTTACATTGGTAATAACATTACCATTTATATCAAATTCAATTTTTCTAGTACATGTGCCAGTAGTATCAAAGCTATATCTCATAAAATACCTCCTAAATTTAAGATAAACAAATATAAATAAATTATACAATTAAAAAACAAAAAAATCAAACTATTTAAGATTTTTTTCATACAAATTAGGCAAGATATTCTAAGAAAAAGAACTTGCATATTTTACCAAAATGTAATATATTATTAAACAAGGAGGAGCAATATATGAAGATAGGAATAGATATAGGTGGGAGCCATGTAGCTATAGGATTAATTAATGGAAATGGAAAGATAATTGCAAAAGAAGATCAAGATTTAAATAATGATTTAAGAAGTAAAGACTACTGCAAAAAGTTGGTTAATACTATTATAGAGTTAATAACGAAAATTTTAGAGGAGAAAAAAATTGATATAAAAGAAATAAGGTTGATTGGTATAGCAATTCCAGGTACAGTCTCAGAAACTCATATTATTAAAGCAAAGAATCTACATATTAAAGATTTCAATATCGTTTCTGAAATTAATAAATATTTTAATATTCCAATTGTTTTGAGAAATGATGCCAAATGTGCAGCAATTGCAGAAAAAGAATACGGAAGTTTAAAAAAATATGATGATGCATTGTTTTTAACAATAGGTACAGGTATAGGCGGAGCAGTTTATTTAGGAGGAAAACTACTAAAGCCAAAAAAATACGAAGGTTTTGAAATAGGACATATGGTAATAAAAAAAGATGGTATCAAATGCAATTGTGGACGAAAAGGATGTTTCGAAAAATATGCATCAATGAAAACCTTTAAAGACAGAATTCAAAACAAGTTCAATAATAAAAATTTAACAGGAAAAGAGATAAAGGAATTATTGACAGATAAGTATTACCAAAAAGAAATAGAAGAGATTATAGATGAATATATAGAAGACTTAAGCATAGGACTAGCAAATTTAATAAATATATTTGAACCAGAAGTAATTTCAATAGGTGGAGGATTTGTACATTTTAAAGATATATTGCTAGAAAAATTAGTTAACAAATTAAATAAAGAAGATATGTTATTTAATAACCAAGCAGTTCCAAAAATTATCACAGCAAAATTAAAAAATGATGCAGGAATAGTTGGAAGTGTTATTGAATATAAAGATTAAGACTTGTTAATAATTATCTTACAAGGAGGACTTATGACATACAAATTTACAAAAAAGGCTGAAAAAGCTGTGCAAATAGCAGAAAGCTTAGCAATTGAGCTAGGACATAATTATGTTGGAACAGAACATATTCTATATGGATTAGTAAAAGAACCAGCAGGAATTGCAAATAAAGTACTAGAAAGTCAAAATATTACAACAGAGGCAGTTCTTGAAAAGATAGAAGAACTAGTAGGGGTAGGCGAAAAGAAAAATAGTGGAACTATGGGACTAACTCCTAGAACTAAAAGGGTTATAGAAAATGCATTTAGAGAAGCAAGAAGACTTGGCTCAGAATATATAGGAACAGAGCATTTGCTTATAGGAATAATGCGTGAGGCAGATAGTGTGGCAGTAAGAATAATGCTAGAACTAAATCTAGAACCACAAAAATTATATAATCAAATAGTAAAGGTAATAAATGAATATGATGTAGTTGATGGAAATAATTTAGATACAGAAAAATCAAATAAAGGCAGTTATAACAATACACCAACATTAAATCAATTTGGGAATGATTTAAGTAGACTTGCAAAAGAAGGAAAACTTGACCCAGTAATAGGAAGAAAAAATGAAATTGATAGAATAATACAAATATTATCAAGAAGAATGAAAAATAATCCATGTCTAATAGGTGAACCTGGTGTTGGAAAAACAGCAGTAATAGAAGGACTGGCAGAAAAGATAGTAGCAGGAGAGGTGCCTGAGAATTTAAAAGGGAAAAGGGTTGTAACACTTGATATATCTGGAATGGTAGCAGGCGCAAAATATAGAGGAGATTTTGAAGAGAGAATAAAAAAAGCATTAAAAGAGGTAAAAAAAGCAGAAGATATAATAATCTTCATTGACGAAATTCATACAATAGTTGGAGCAGGTGCAGCAGAAGGAGCAATAGATGCAGCAAATATTTTAAAGCCACTTTTAGCAAGAGGAGAAATTCAAATAATTGGTGCAACAACATTAAACGAATATAGAAAATATATAGAAAAGGATAGTGCCTTAGAAAGAAGATTTCAACCAATAACAGTTGAAGAACCTTCTGAAGAGGAAACAATAGAAATTTTAAAAGGTGTAAGAGACAAATACGAAGCACATCATAATGTAAAAATAACAGATGAAGCAATCATTAAAGCAACAAAGCTTTCAATCAGATATATAAATGATAGATTTTTACCAGATAAGGCAATAGATTTAATAGATGAAGCAGCATCAAGAGCAAAGCTAAAAACATATACAGAACCGATAATATTGAAAGAGTTAGAGGAAAAAATACAAAAAATAACTTCAGAAAAAGAAGAAGCAATTGCAACTCAAAACTTTGAAAAAGCAGCAGAATTGAGAGACATAGAAGGGCAAGAAAAAGAAAAATTAGAAAAAGAAAAACAAAGATGGAAAGACAAAACAAGCAAAAGTGTAAAACAAATAGGAGAAGAAGAAATTGCAGAGGTAATAAGTAGTTGGACAGGTATACCAGCTAAAAAGATATCACAAGATGAAAATGAAAGACTTAAAAATCTAGAGCAAATTTTGCATTATAGGGTAATAGGTCAAAATGAAGCGGTAAAAGCAGTTGCAAAGGCAATAAAAAGAAGTAGAATAGGGCTTCAAGATCCCAATAGGCCAATAGGTTCATTTATGTTTTTAGGACCAACAGGTGTTGGAAAAACAGAACTCTCAAAAGCTTTAGCAGAGGCTCTTTTCGGAAATGAAAACTCAATTATAAGAATTGATATGTCTGAATATATGGAGGCACATTCAACTTCAAAAATGATAGGCTCACCTCCTGGATATGTGGGTTTTGATGAAGCAGGAGGACTAACAGAAAAGGTACGAAGAAAACCATATTCTGTAATTCTATTTGATGAAATTGAAAAGGCGCATCCAGATGTATTAAATATGTTACTTCAAATATTAGATGATGGAAGACTTACAGATTCTCATGGAAGAGTAGTAAGTTTCAAAAACACAGTAATAATAATGACATCAAATATAGGAGCAAGGCTAATTACAGATAAAAAAACATTAGGCTTTACTTTAGCTGAGAATAATCAAGAATTAAAAGAATACGAAACAACCAAAAAAGAAGTACTAGCAGAATTAAAGAAAGAATTCAAACCAGAATTTATTAATCGTATAGATGAAATAATTGTTTTCCATAAACTACTACCAGAAGAAATAAAACAAATAGCTGATATTATGTTTAAACAAATACAAGAAAGATTAAAAGAACAAAATATAGAAATTAAAATAAATGAAAAAGCAAAAGAATTAATAGTGGCAAAAGGAACAGACTCAAACTATGGGGCAAGACCATTAAGAAGAATGATACAGACAATGTTAGAGGATAAAATTGCAGAAGAAATAATCGAAGGAAATTTAAAAAAAGGAGAAAGAGCGACAATAACAGAACAAGATGGAGAAATAGTTGTGGAAAACTAAGTGCAAAATGTGGATAAAAATCCACACAAGAGAACAACTAGAGTGCTAGCAAAATAATAAAAAGAGAATAAAAAATAGCAATAAACAACATAAAAATTGTTTATTGTCATTTTTTTACACAATTTTTACACAACACAATGTTTTAAAACAACAAATAATAGTATATCTTTCATATAATCTACTTATAAATTTATTATTGAAAGGATTCTATTATGAAAACGAGAATAAGAGATTTAAGAGAGGACAAAGACTTGACCCAAACAGAAGTTAGCAAAAAGTTAAATATAACACAAGTAGCATACTCATACTATGAACTAGGCAAACGTAATATTCCATTAGAATCGCTATGTAAATTAGCAGATTATTACAATGTAAGTATAGACTATATCTTATACAGAACAGACAAAAAAGAGAAAGTATCATAAAGCCTATTAAAGAAGGCATCAAGACCTTAGTATTACTTGCTAAGGTCTTGAACTTAATTACCATTCTTTCTTAAAATTTATTAACTCTGAAATATATCCAATTAAACAATATGGAGCTAAAGTAAATGCATATAATAAAACGTAAAAGATAAATGCCAAAATATTTCTTCTTTCTAATTTACATTCAATTTCCCATAGCATATGCAGTTTTGCCAGCCACCTATTTGTTTTAAAAGACATTTTTTATAAGCACTAAATGCACCTTGTGCAACTAATGTTGAATTGTAGTTACCCTGATATAGTTTTACACCAAATATTCCTAATGTATAATCCCATTGTTGTAACTTGGTAATAAAATTTTTCTTATCGTTTTTAACAAATTTTTTTCAACTATTCAAAATCAAAAAATAGCTTATAAAACTTCAATAATGTTTTATAAGCTAATATTCTGGAGCGGGTAGTCGGTAATGATAACCCGCAAATGCACTAAACACAAAGACTTTTTTTAGATTTAAAAAAGTTTTAATGTAATTTTAATGTAATTTTATGCACAAAGTTTCATCTTTTTAGAGTAAACACGGCAGTTTTTCAATTGTCTGTTTCTATATCTTGCAAGTATATGACCATAAGTTTCTTTTATTTGTCTATCATCCACATGACCAAGAATAGAGGCAATAACAAGTAGATCCATTCCAGCTTCAATCATTCTAGTAACAGCAGTATGTCTACACATGTGTGTATGGCATCCTTTGGTAAGTTGAGGTTTGACACCAGCTTCTCTACAAATCCTTTTGAAGATATTATTTATACAACGATGATCGAGATAGCTACCATCTAATTGACAAAATAATAGTCCATTTTTATTATAAGGATTAGACTTAGCATTTTTTATTTGGTCTTTTACTACTTTTAGCATGAGTGCATCATCGAATATGTCGAAGGGAACAAACCTCTCATCTAGTAATCCTTGTTCTATTTTTCTTCGACCAGTTTTTGTAGTTTCTCCCATAACTATTTTTCCATCATCACTGGATAGAGTTTTATTGATAATGAACCCATTAGCAGTTAAGTCAATATTCTCATCAATAAGAATAGCACCTAATTCTCCTATTCTTGCAGCAGAGAGTAAAGCACATATAAATAAATTTCTTAAAGTTCTTTCATCATATTTACATCTTGAACTTTTGACCAATGGTTGTGTTAATAAATATTTAATTAGTTTTCTTTGCTCATCTATTTCAAATGCTTGCACAGGTTCTTTCTTTTGCAATGAAACAGGAGTATATACTCTGAGCATAGGGTTATCTGGATATGCTATTATTTTATCAAGAACACATTGCATAAAACCTGCTTTCAATTTTGCTACTATTTTATCTATTTCTCCGTTGAGATAAATGCCTTATTGAATTTAGAAAATTTTGAATTTCAGTATAAGTCACCTTTTGAACGGGTTTTTTGAAATCATCCCAATTTTGAATATAATTATAGTGATATTTATCTTTGTCTTTGGTATTCTTTATAATTTTTCCTGCTTCAAATTTAGTATTTCCAATTTTTTTACATACATCAATAATAGTAATGCCATTTTTCTTAACATAGCTTTTAGTTTGAACTTTTGCTTCGGTTTCTAATTTTTTATCTACAGCTGCTCTTTTCTTATTTTCATTTGCAACAGTAGTTTGCTTTTTATCTATTGAGATTTGAGCCTGATATCTAAAATAACAATAGAAACGGTCACAATAAGTATTACTTTTTAAACAATCTGTACATTCAATACATTTTTGACATTTGTTAGTACCAGTTCTATTATTACATAAAGATCTATCAGTACAATTTTTACATATTTCGCATTCATGACCTAACTTTTTTGGTCTTTTTATCTTTTGTATAGTATCGTAAATAGAACCTTCTCCGTTGGCTCTACGAGTACCAGTATTATTCATAAAAAAAACCTCCATTTTTCTTTAAAATCCACTTGAAAAATGAAAGTCTTTCATATATAATATAAAAGTATTCACTTTTCGAAGTGTTTACATTCTTGGGTAATGTGTGTCGTTCCGCAAAAAATGAAACACATTATCCTTTTTTAGTTATATTCTTTTTTTAAAACTTTAACAATATTTAAATTATTTTCATCACTTTCTAATAATTTAGATGCAATGGTAAAGTCGTTGGCTGATTTTTTATTACACCACCATTTAGCATTATCTATATTGCTAATTTCAGAAGAAATTGAATAAGCAATATTGGTTGCATCTGTTAATTCTATAATGCCATTTTGAATTCCCCAGCATAAGTATTTTGCAAATCTTTTACAAAAACTAGAAACTAATTTATCAGCAAGTTCTTGTTGTAAATCTGTGCCTTCATTCCAAAAAGTACAGGGTTCCATAATATTTGCAAGTTCATTTCTTTTTTTATTCCAATTTATTTTTTCCATTATACAATCCTTTCATATTTAATAGTTATTTAAATGCACTATTATTTTCTACTTTTATAACTTCTCCTAAGATTTCAATATCATCCATGGTTAAATCATATTGAGTAGGGAAATTCCACATATTCATAGCTTGCAATTCTATTTTGCCATTATCAGCTTGAATAACTTTACGAATAATAGGATTGCCATTTTTTATTTTCAATAAATATGTCTTTCTATTTGAAAATTCCTTATATTTTTTTATTATTGCTATATCCCCAACATCAAGAAGCGGAGCCATAGAATTATCATTAGCATATATTGCAAAAAAGTTTTTTGGATCATCTTCAGCAATATCAGTCCTATAACAATATGGAATTTTTTGTATAGTTTCATTTGTTAAAATATCTATAATATTTATTTCAGCGATTTTTGTTCTTCCATAACTTCTATCCATTGGAACATCTTCACCCATAAGCCAAACTTCATTTACATTTAAAATTAAAGCTAAGGCATAAATATTGCTTTGTGCAGCTTCATATCTACCTTTTAAATAATCTGTTATGACAGGCATTCTTATTGGTCTTTTAATTTTCTGTTCACTAACTAGATCTTCGCTCATTTTTTCTATTTGAGAAGATTTAAGTTTTCTTATTTTCATTGCTTCTTTTAATCTTTCAGCAAAAGTTGAATTACTCATAACTAACCCTCCTAATACAAACATTATAAAGTAAAACTTAGGAAAAATCAACACTTTTTTTAAAAAACTTAGGAAATGTTAAGTTTTTTTAAAAAAAGTATTGACATTAAAAAATATAAGTGGTAATATAATGACAACTTAGGAAAACCTAACCAGAAAAGAGGTGTTAAAATGGAAGAAAATAACTTGAATTTTAATTGTGACAAGCTCGTTGGAAGAATTATTGAAAAGTTTAAAACTAGAGAAAATTTTGCAGCAAAAGTTCCAATGAGTATCCCTACTTTAATTAATAAATTAAATGGGAAAGTTGACTTTAAAAGGAAAGAAATGCTTAGATTTTGTGAATTGTTAGATATTCCACTAGAAGATATACCAAATTTTTTTTACGAAATAACTTAGGAAAACCTAACAAGAAAGGAAATAATATGAAAGAATTAAAAAAAGCGGAACGACACACAAAACAAGGAGTGATTATTTATGAGGGTTGATAATAAACCAACAATGACTTGGGATGAAGCACCAGATACAATATCACCTAAAGAATTATCCAAAATACTAGGAATAGGAATTGTAAGTGCTAGGAATATTTTTGATAAACCTGATTTTCCTAAAATACCAAAATCAGATATTGGAAATATAGGTAGAGCAGATAAAGAGGCAGCAAGATTATATATTCAAGGTGTAAAAATTAAAAATAATCCTAAAGAAACTATTTTAAGTATGATCTATTTTGAATTAAAAAGAATGAATGTAAACCAAATGAAAGGGGAAGAAGAAAATGAAGATAATTAATAAGAAAAAATTTATAGTAAGAACAATAGAACTATTAGTAATAATAGCAACAATTATATTAACAATAAAAGCAATAGGATATGCAACATTAATAAGAGGATACAAGGGATATGGAGGAGAATACTTAATACCAATATTAGGCTTAATTATAGTATTAGTTTTAGAAACAATTTTAGAAGAAAGCGAGAATAAAAAACATGAAAACAGAAAATCAAATAAAAGAAGAAATTAGAAAACATAAAGAACATTTAAAAAACACAAATTTTGAAGATAGAACAACAGAACAAAAAATGCATTCAGCAATAATTGAGGCTTTAGAATGGGTATTGGGGGAAATGTAAATGTATATAGAAGAAGCGGTTAATATATTAGAAAATATGTGCTACAGATTTGGAAAGCCAAGACAAAAGGGGAGAACAGAAGAACAAATAAAAGAAGTTGAAGCATTAAATGTTATGTTGGGAACATTTAGAAAGGAAGGGCAAATCAAATGGACAAACTAGATAAATGCTATATTTGGCACATTATAACATTGGCTACAATGCAATATAAATTAAAGCAATTGAAAGGAGGAAAATGAGATGAAAGGATATCAAGATATAAAAGATCTTATTTCTGATATAGATGAATTTCACAACGAAGCGGAATTGAGAGAAATATTACAACAAATTTTATTTATCTGTGAAGATAACCTAAAAAAAGAACCATCTACCGACAACCAAATCGAAAAATAGATGATTCACAAAAATATTTATAAAAATACTTTCTTTATATATTTTATCACAGAAAGTAAGAAAGGGCAAGAAAAATGTTGAAAATAGATGAACATATATGCAGCATTTGTGGAAAAAAATATGATGGATATGGAAACAATGCACAACCAATAAATGATGAAAGATGCTGTGATGAATGTAACAGAAAAGTTGTAATTCCAATAAGAATTGCAAGTACGATGTGATACTGGACAAAAGATACCTTGAACGATTAAGAAAGGGGGAATAAAAGACTATGGAAAAAGATAAGAAAATAATAAATAGGCAAAATATAAATAAAGATGAAAAATCAGAACAAATCAAGAAAATAGCAAAGCAATTATTAAAAGAAATAGGAATTAAAGTAAATTTGTTAGGATTTAAATACTGGCAAACAGCACTAGCACTTGTCATAGAAGATGAAGGAAAAATTGTAATGATGAGTTTATACTGCAGTGTAGCCAAAAAGCATAGAACAACAGCTGCTAAAGTAGAAAGAGCAATGCGTTATGCTTATATGGATTTAAATTTAAAACAAATATTTAAAACAGATTATCCTATTAATAATAAGGCTTTGCTATTTTTATTAATAGATAGAATTATGAATAAAATTGACAATACTTAGAAAATCAATAGTTTTTCAGGAAACAAGAGATTTTGTCGAATACTAGAAAGGAGTATATCACATGGCAAACAAAGATGCATATTATTTTAGCCATGACTCAAATGCACTAACGGATCCAAAAATACTTTCAATGCGTTGTGATTATGGACTAGAACGGCTATGGTCTATATTGGGCAATCTTGGAAATGTTAAGGAATGAATCAACATATAAATTACCACTAAATAGGAATACATATAGGGCGATAAAAATGCAAACTAACACAACAATAGATGTAGAGCAATATATAAATGATTGTATTAACGAATATAAAGACAGTGAAAGTGGAAACGGATTATTTACTTCAAAAGATGGTATGTTTTGGTCTGAAAGTTTTATTAGAAGAATGGAAAAATATGAAGACTTAAAAGAAAAAAGAAAACGAGCAGCAAATGCAAGATGGAATAAAGAAAAAAACACAGAACCAGTAAAAAATACAAAAAAATGCAAAAGCATAAAAAAATATTGCAAAAGCAATGCAAGTGCATATAAAAAACGATACAAATGTAATGCAAAACTCAAAAAAGTATATGCAAAATTATGCAAATTAAATCAAATCAAATTAAATGAAATTAAATTAAATAAAATTAAATCTATCTATCATTCTGATCCAGAAGAAGAAAAAACAAAAACTAAGATGGATGAGATAGACAAGATGGAATTTGAGAGAATTATACAAAATTGTGAATTACATGTTTTGGATCCTGCTCTTGCTATCGAAATCAAAGAAATATTAAAAGAAATGTATATGGATTTAAAAACTAAGGAAAAAGTCGAAGAGATGAACTCTAAAAAACTATTATATGCACTGAAACAATACTCAATAGCAAATACGAAGACTGTAATTCAAAAACCAAAGGAATATTTTAAAAAATGTATTTTATCTGCAATAGGACAAACAGAGTTAAGTACACAATATGATGCCTATACAATAGAAATGGGGGCAGTATAATGGGAAACTTAGACATTCTATATAACAGAACTACGGTTCCTGTATATGTAAAAATGAAAACAATAGAAAGAGGCAGCTCAGTTGTAAATGCAAAGAAGAAGAAAGAATATGACTTTTATAAATGTGATTATTGCGGAGCGGAAATAGAAATAAAAGAAAAAAGGCATGAAATGGAAGGCGGAATTGCAATAATACCACGCACTATTACAGGAAGAGGAGAATTAAAATTAGCATTGTGTAGTAAATGTTTAAAACCTGCATTGAAAGAACTGGAAAAGGAGAAATAAATGGGAGAAGATAGCAATTTAAAAGCTGTATTTTATGCAGTAAATGGATTAAGCGGAGAAATGAAGCCATTAGGAAAAGCACAACTTGGTTTAACTGATGAAGAAAATAGATATCCTAAATATGCTAAAGGTGGAATCAAAAATGAATGTGTAGCTTTTGCTGAAATAGGGGAAGAAGAATATTCAGGAGAATTAAACTTGATCGTAATGCCTAAAACAATGAAAAAGAAACGATTTATAAAATTAATTATGAGTAAAGGGTATCAAAGAAATAAGGCTAATAAGATGCACCAAGAATATATGGAAAAATACAAATATAGAACAATGATTGGCTTAATGGTGTTTTTAGAATGCTATAACATAAAACCAATATTTAAATTAAAAATTGGAGAAAAAATTTTTGAAGGAGAGATGAGATATGAGAAAGGAAATGATATATCAAGCAGATAGAAAAATAGAAATATTAGAAACAGGAACATGCTTTGGACTATTATACTATATTTTAAATTTAGGAACACATCCAACAGCATATGTTAGAATTCCTAAAAACAATAAATTTTATGGGAAAGAAATAAGTGAAATAGATATAAATGTTCATGGAGGAATTACTTATTCAGAAGAGGGATTACACATAGGAAATGAAAAAGCAACAGAAGGCTGGTATATAGGTTGGGACTATGCACACTATGGAGATTACATAGGATTTGAGGAGAAATATCCAATTTTGTGTAGAACAGGTGGCAAAAAGTGGACAACAAACGAAATATTTATTGAAATAAGAGAAGTATGTTATCAAATACAGTTAGTTTCAAATCAAATAAATGGTCGAAAATTATATTTGATAGGACAAAAAGATGCTTTAATACATTCACTTAGCGAAGTAAAAATGCAAGAACAATATATAAGAAGAGATATAGAATTAATTGATAAAGAAATCAAAAAAATGGATGCAGGAGAAAAATAAATAAAGAGGTGGTACAAATGAAATTGAAGTATGAAATTGAAATAGAGGAGAGCATAACTGGAAAAGCTAGACCACGAATGAATACATATACAGGAAGGGCATATACACCAACAAAAACAAAAAATTATGAATATTTGGTAAGACAGATTTTTGTATATAAATATCCTCAATACAAACCAATTGAGGGAAGAGTAACTATGACAATTATAGCCTATTTTGAAATTCCTAAAAGTACAAGTAAAAAGAAAGAAGCGGAAATGCTTTGTGGAGGAATAAGCCCAACAAAGAAACCAGACTGGGACAATATAGGAAAAATAGTTAGTGATGCACTAAATAAATTTGCTTTCAAAGATGACGCACAAATTACAGATGTAAGAATTTTTAAAAAGTATGCCAAGACACCAAAAGTTATAGTTCAAATAGGAGAGTATTAGGAGGAATGATATGAAATGTATAAAATGTGGAAAATATCCATTTTGCAATAAAATACAGGACTCTCAACAAGAAGTTTGTGAGGATTTTAAAAAAAGAAAGCTAATTACAACAACTGACTTACCGTTGATAATGAATAAAGAGGCAAGAGATACAGAAATAAAATTATAAGGAGCAAAAAAGAGTATGTCTAATATTTATGATATGGAAGGAAAAAAGAAAGTAATATTTACAGAAGAACCAGATGTAAATATTACATATAAAGAAATAATGCAAATAGTGGTAGAACATGCAACAGAAGAGAGATGTCATCAGATATTTTGCTATGGTGGAATAAATATGTGTCCATCAGATGTATTCGGCTCAGAAAAGATAGATAAGCGAAAAGAAGAGGACACTTGCAATTACGAAGGGATAGGATGCACAAAATGTTGGTCTAATGCTATAAAAGATATAAAAGGAGGTACAGAAAGATGAAATGTACAGGAAAAGAATGGGATACTTGTAGAGTTGAAAAGATGGGATGTCGTGGTTGTTATTATGATGAAAAAAAATTCATTGAATTTACAAAAGATCAGGAAGGAGTAAATGTATATTGCATAAAAGAAGATATAACAGTTGGAGATGTTTTAATGGGAGTAGCTGCAACAATAAAAATGGTTATAGAAGAAACAGGCAAAGATGAAGAAACGATATGGGAAGTAGTTAAGGAAATGCTAGATGAAACACATGAGAGAGAGGTGCAAAGATGATTGTATTACCAATAAAAAAGAAATGGTTTGAAATGATAGCCAACGGAGAGTGGAGGTAAAAAATTATGAAATACCTATTAAATAATAAAGTATATGATACAGAAAAAGCAGAAGAAATTTTAAAGTATATAAAGACAATAGAGCAAAAATCAATTTGGGGATTATATAGTTATCCAAAATATGAATGTACATTATATAAAACGCAAAAAGGAAATTTCTTTGTGCATGTTGGAAAATATGTTGGGAACACTGGTGTATCATATCAGGATAAAGACAAAATTGAGTTGTTATCAGAAAAAGAGGTAAAAGAGATACTTAATCAATTAAATGAAGTAGAAACATATAAAAAAATATTTAATGATTTAGAGGAGGGATAATATGAAAACTTGGGAAGAAGCAACGAAATTAAATAGAACAGATATATTAATGCTAGTATTTTATATTATGAATGGAATATTAGACATAACTGTATCAATAATAAGTGAAAATAAAACATGGATAATATGTGGATTATTATGGATAACAATAGCATTAATGAGATATTGTGATTTAAAAATAATAAAAGGAAATGAGGCAATTATTGATATTCAAGAAGCGGACAGCAAAATAAAAAAAGAGATCATAGATGCCTTAATGAATGAAACTGCAGTAGAAATAGAAATAAGTAAAATCAAAATACCTGAACATTTTTCAAAACCAAATCCAAAGAAACTACAACAAAAATTTAAATATTACAAAGAAAATCATAAATTTGAATCGCAGATAGTGATTGATTTAGACTACAACTTAATTGATGGATATACATCATATTTAATAGCTAAAAATTATAATAAAACTACAGTAATTGCAAAACTGAAAAGAAATAAAGAAATGGAGGGAAAGTAATGAGTGGATATAAACCAAAAGGAAATAAAAATAGTGATGGACTAGAACCACCAAATGAAAATAGCAGCATATCAAAAAAAGAAAATAGCAAATCTATTGGAACAATAATTGATGAATTATTAAATAATCCTGAAGTGATAATGGTACAAGCTGGAAGAGTTATAAATGAAGCTAAAAAAGTAGAAGAAAAAATATTAAATAAAAATAAAGAACTAGAAAAGCAATTAATTGAAAAAGATAAAGAAATAGCATATCTAAAAGGGAAAATAGATGTGATGAAAGACTTTATAAATGAATTAAAAAACACAGATATTGAATATGGCTCAATAGAAACACAGTTGCTAGAAAAAAACTAGGAGGATACTATGGATGAAGAAGAATATATACAATTACAAACATTGTTGGCAAAATTTAGAGTGGTGGCATTGAAAGAGTTTGGAGCCGAAAGTACACCAACAAAAATAAAAGAAAAAGATTTAAAAATTATTAGAAAAATAGATTATCTAAGAAATAATACAATATTAAATTTATATGGAGGAAATGTAAGATGAAAGAATTTATATATTTAGTCTTAGTTATAATGCTTACACCAATATATATAATAATTAAAGTTTTTAGTACAGTTATGGAATTAATGTTTGAAATAGTAGAACCCATGGCTGAAACAATGCAAAAGGCAATAGATAATATGGCATATTTTTGGAAGAATATTTTTAAAAGAAATCAATAACCAATAAAAAAACAATAACAATGTATAGCAGTAAGATAAAAACAGAAAGAATTATTAAAAAAATAAAAAATTCAAAAACGAACTCAATAGAAAAAAATAATCTTGAAAGGCAGGTGGACATTATGTTTGAAATATTAAAAACTATATTTATATCTTTTTTAGTAATATTAGCACTGTCAAAAATAGCAAAAGAATTAAATTCGAAAGACAGCAATAAAAACAATATTATCAATGTGATAGAAATATGGGCAATTATAGTGTTGACTTTCTTTATTTATAAAATTTAGGAGGTGCCAAAGATGAATATTCAAGAAGTCCTTGAAAATTATAATACATATAAATTTAAGATAAGTATGGTAGAAGCGGAAATACAAGATCTAAATGATGAGATAGTTGATATAAAAAGTGCAAATTTAGATGGTATGCCAAAAGCAAAAGGATATGTACAATCAAGTATAGAAAATCAAATAATAGAAAAGCAAGAAAAGATAGAACAAAGAGAAAGATTTATAAAAAAGCTAAAACAAAAATTGAAAATAGTAGAAGATTTAGTAAAAACATTAAAAAAATATAATCAAGATGTGATAGATATGAGATATTATCAAAAAATAAGCATAGAAGAAATAGCCGTAAAAAAGAGTAAAACATATGGTGCAATAACAACAACACTAAAAAATTCTATAACAAAAATGCAACGAGAATATAACAAAAATAAAAAATTATAGAAAAATT
>ULVA01055654.1_pt1 | contig 47630 bp, 40 predicted proteins | sample 1958811 | NCBI WGS metagenome assembly ULVA01 (sample SAMEA4835768, study PRJEB28245) | human gut metagenome | biome: gut microbiome; material: fecal sample | place: Denmark | collected 2008
CGGAGTTATATATGTTTTGTTCTTAAGAAAAAAATATACAATTGCTGAAGAGACAAAATTAATAAATAACTATAAGAAATAAATTTAATTAATAAAGGAGAGAAAGAAATATGAGAAAAAATAAAGGTATAACATTAATAGCACTGATAATAACAATAGTATTATTAATAATATTATTAGGAGTAAGTATAGATTTAATAATAGATGGTAAAATATTTAATAGTGCTGAAAAAGCAGTAAACGGGACAAATGCAAAGGTAGCGCAAGAACAATCAAGGGTAGATGAATTAATGGGCAAACTAAACCAAATAGAAGGCAAAGTAGATAAAGATAACAACACGATAATGATAACAAAAATAAATGATGGGATTTCATATATTGCAACAGCAGAAGGTGGAATGTCAGAAATACATGGCGCACTGCAAAGATACAGGGAAGTAGTTGAAAGTATCTGTAATAATTATTCCGAATATCCCGAAGCTGATAAAGAAGCATTACAGCTAGAGCTACAGCAATTATTACAAGCAATTGACAGCACATCAAATGAAACAGTAGCTAATAATGAGAAACTACTAGATGGAAGTTTTAACAAAAGTGTAGGTATAAATGAACTCACATTACAGATAGATAACCTAAGTTCATCTAGTTTGGGATTAGATATAACAGCAATAGATACTAATCTAGCCTCAACTGAAGCTGCACTTCAATATCTAGAAATAATTAATGAGGCACTAGATAAGGTCTCAAAAAATAGAATGAAATGTGCCACAATAAAAAATGCTTTGTATATATTGTCAGATTATTACACAGAAGAGAATAACATAATAAATTCAAGCACAATTAATATGGATAAAAAAATAGCAAAGGCAGGATTAAATAGTATAAAAGGAATGCTAGAAAGAAATAAAACACATTGTGAGCAATCAATATTAGAAACATTTTCCACTGATGACAAACAAAACTTTATGGCTCAAATGGATGCTTTGCTTATAGCAATAGACCATATAGCAAATAATGCAGATTATAATGGACAAAAACTATTAGATGGTACATTTAGCAATATTTCTAGAATAAACACAACAACACTAGGTGGAGGAACAAAATTAAGTACAGATGTATTAACAACCGAAGCAGCAGAAAGTGCAAAAACACAATACCAAAACGCAATAGATATGGTAGAAAGAGAAATTGCAAAACTAGGAGTGTAACAAAAATCTTTGAATAATGGTTACTATTCCCACTTAATTTACTAAATTCTCGCCAATCTTGTAGGAGATTTTATATTTATTATAAATTGATCTCACGATGGATACGCCTAACGAAGTTATTCGGGGGTCTTCGATTTTCTCTAAATATAAAACTCCTGCGTTGGGCGAATTTTTTAGTAGTAAGTCTTAAATGGTAACGAATAATGTAAAAACTTTCCAAAAAACTCTTGACAAGCCTTACGAATTTATGATATTATAATAAAGCTCATATTTTTTGCAACAGCAAGAAATATGTAAACTAAAATAGAAATGGTGATTTTTAAAAAGTGAAAAGAGTAATTAGAAGTTAAATAAATTAAATAAAAAGTGTAGAAATAGTTTAAAAAGCTTGATATAGCAATATATTACTACACTTTTTTGTTGTGTTTAGCTTTTAAAATAAAATTGTGCATTTAAAAGCCATTTGTAAGAAATGTTAAGAAAGAGGAATTAAATATAAGTAAAGGTATTAAATCAAAAATGATTTAGGGCAGTAAGTTTTTGAGATAATAATACACTTATATTTGAGAAGGACTTTCGTTAATATATAGAGGTTAGATATTGGAGGTTAGAAATTAGAGAAACCTTTAAGATCTTATCAAACTGCTCAAAAGTATTAAAGAAAGGGTTGATTTATTTTGCTAACAGACATTAATTATGAAAAAACAACAAGAAAAACCTTCGCAAGAATAGGAGACTTTATAGACCTACCAAATCTTATACAAGTACAAAAAGACTCTTATGATTGGTTTGTAAACGAAGGATTAGGCGAAGTATTAAGAGATATTTCACCAATTGAGGACTACACAGGAAATTTAGTTTTAGAATTTTTCGATTATTATATGGAAAAAGAAACTAAATATTCATTAGAAGAAGCTAAAGAAAGAGACGCTACATATTCAACAAGACTACATGTTAAAGTAAGGTTAATAAACCGTGAAACTGGAGAAATTAAGGAACAAGAAATCTATTTAGGAGATTTTCCTCTAATGACAGATAGCGGAACATTTGTAATTAATGGAGCAGAAAGGGTCGTAGTAAGCCAATTAGTAAGGTCACCAGGATGCTATTATGAATCAGACTATGATAAAACAGGAAAAAAGTTGTACAAGGCTACGGTTATGCCAATTAGAGGAGCATGGCTTGAATATGAAACAGATGGAAATGATGTGTTTTATGTAAGAATAGATAGAACAAGAAAATTACCAGTAACAACACTTCTAAGAGCAATAGGACTAGTTACAGATGAGCAAATAACAGCTTTATTTGGGGATGAAGAGAAAATTTTAGCAACAATTGCAAAAGACACAACCAAGACAAACGAAGAAGCTCTTATTGAAATTTACAAAAAACTAAGACCAGGAGAGCTTCCAACAGTTGATGCTGCTAGAAACTTATTCAATAACCTATTCTTTGATTCAAGAAGATATGATTTATCAAAAGTAGGAAGATATAAATACAATAAAAAATTAGACTTGAGTTCAAGAATAACAAACAAAGTAGCTTTTGATGATATTCTAAACACAGAGACAGGAGAAGTAATAGTTGAAAAAGATACTATTATATCAAAAGAAAAAGCAGAAGAAATTCAAAATGCAGGAATAAACATTGTTGACCTTAAAGTAGACGACAAAAAAGTAAGAGTTATAGGAAATGGAACAGTAGAATTAAAAGCATATATAGATAGTGACAAGATAAAAATTAAAGAAAAAGTAAACTATGCTGTTTTAAAAAATATACTTGAAACAACAAATAAAAAAGACTTAGTAAAAGTCATAGAAGAAAGAAAAGAAGAATTAGTACCAAAAAATATTGTAACAGAAGATATGATAGCTTCAATTAACTACCTATTAAATTTACAACACGGACTAGGAAATATTGATGATATAGACCACTTAGGAAATAGGCGTATAAGAGGTGTAGGTGAACTTTTACAAAATCAATTTAGAATTGGTTTAACAAGACTAGAAAGAGTTGTAAGAGAAAGAATGACAATTCAAGATCTAGACGTAGTAACGCCACAAACCTTAATAAATACAAAACCAATAACATCAGCAATTAGGGAGTTTTTTGGAAGCTCACAATTATCACAATTTATGGATCAAACAAACCCATTATCAGAACTAACACATAAAAGAAGAATATCAGCATTAGGACCTGGTGGATTATCAAGAGAAAGAGCAGGATTTGAAGTACGTGATGTTCACTATACACACTATGGAAGACTATGCCCAATAGAATCACCAGAAGGACCAAACATAGGACTGATATCAGCACTTTCAACTTTTGCAATAATAAACGAATATGGATTTGTAGAAACTCCATATAGAAAAGTAGATCCAAAAACACATAAGGTTACAGATGAAGTATTTTATATGACAGCAGATGAGGAAGACAAATATGTAATTGCTCAAGCAACAGAACCAATAGATAAAAATGGAAAATTTGTTAACAAAAAAATAAAAGTAAGATATTTAGATGAAATAATAGAGGTTGAAAGAGACAGGGTAGACTTTATAGACGTATCACCAAAACAATTAGTTTCAGTTGGTGCAGCAATGATACCATTCTTAGAGCATGATGACGCCAACCGTGCATTAATGGGCGCAAATATGCAACGTCAAGCAGTTCCTTTAATGATTACAGACTCACCAATAGTAGGAACAGGTATTGAATATAGAGCAGCAAAAGACTCTGGAACAACAGTTGTTGCTAAAAACGGTGGTACAGTACAAAAAGTAACTGGAGACGAAATAATTATAAAGACAAAAACAGGAATAGATACATACAAACTACGCAAATTCAAAAGAACAAATGGTGGAACATGTATCAATCAAAAACCAATAGTAAGAAAAGGCGAAATTGTAAATGCAAATGATGTAATTGCAGATGGACCATCTACACAAAACGGAGAAATGGCTCTTGGTAAAAACGTACTTATTGCCTTCACAACATGGGAAGGATACAATTATGAGGATGCTGTATTATTAAGTGAAAGATTAGTAAAAGAAGATGTTTATACATCAATACACATTGAAGATTATGACTGTGAATGTCGTGATACAAAGCTTGGTCCAGAAGAAATTACAAGAGATATTCCAAACGTTGGAGAAGATAGCTTAAAAGACCTAGATGAAAGAGGAATAGTTAGAATTGGTGCAGAAGTAAGACCAGGAGATATATTAGTAGGTAAAGTTACTCCAAAAGGAGAAACAGAACTTACATCTGAAGAAAAACTTTTAAGAGCAATCTTTGGAGAAAAAGCTAGAGAAGTAAGAGATACATCACTTAGAGTACCACATGGAGAAGCAGGAACAATAGTTGATGTAAAAGTCTTCAATAGAGAAAATTCAGATGAACTAGCAGCAGGTGTAAATCAAGTTATAAGAGTATATATTGCTCAAAAGAGAAAAATATCAGTTGGAGATAAAATGGCTGGTAGACACGGAAACAAAGGTGTTGTTTCAAGAATATTACCAGTTGAAGATATGCCATTTATGCCAGATGGAACACCAGTAGATGTCGTTTTAAACCCATTAGGTGTACCTTCACGTATGAATTTAGGTCAGGTTTTAGAGGTTCATTTAGGAGCTGCAGCAAGATTACTTGGAATGAAAGTTGCTACTCCAGTATTTGATGGAGCTACAGAAGAAGATATTAAACAATTATTAATAGAATCTGGATTAACACCAGATGGAAAAACTACTCTATATGATGGAAGAACAGGAGAGCCATTTGATAAACCAATTACAGTTGGCGTAATGTATATGTTAAAACTTCACCATTTAGTTGATGATAAAATACATGCACGTTCAACAGGACCTTACTCAGTTATAACTCAACAACCTTTAGGAGGTAAAGCACAATTTGGTGGTCAACGTTTTGGAGAAATGGAGGTTTGGGCACTGGAAGCATATGGTGCAGCATATACACTTCAAGAAATGTTAACAATCAAATCAGACGATGTTGTAGGAAGAGTAAAAACATACGAAGCAATAGTAAAAGGTGAAAATATCCCAGAACCAGGAGTTCCAGAAGGATTTAAAGTATTAATCAAGGAACTACAAAGTTTAGGTCTAGATGTACGTTTATATTCTAAAGACGACAAGGAACTTGAACTTACAGAAAACATAGAAGATGGAATAGACTTCAACCTAGAAGAAACTAAACCACTAATAACAGAAGAAGAGCTAGAAGAAGAAGAAGTATTAGAACAAGATATGTTATTAGAAGAAGAAGTAATAGAAGAAGACTTCGAAGACTTAGATAACGAATTAGCAGAAGATAATCTAGAAAATGATAACGAATTAGCAGAAGATAATCTAGAAAATGATAACGACTCATTTGAAGAATAATTTTAATTTAATATTTACATTATAAAATTTATAAAATCACAAGAAGGAATTGTTCGAGCAATGTATGTTTTATAAACAGATAATGTAGGGGCGACCGTTGGTCGCCCGCCCTAATCTAAAAATATAGGCAACAAAAAATTGCCAATAAAAATCCTAAATAAAAAGGAGGCTTCTTATGGAGGAGAACAAAAAACAAGATGAATTAGAAATATTTGATAAAATACATATTTGTTTAGCATCAGATGACAAAATAAGAGAATGGTCAAGAGGAGAAGTAAAGAAACCAGAAACAATAAACTATAGAACATTAAAACCAGAAAAAGATGGACTATTCTGTGAAAAAATATTTGGACCTACAAAAGACTGGGAATGTCATTGTGGAAAATATAAAAGAGTAAGATATAAAGGAATAGTTTGTGATAGATGTGGAGTTGAAGTAACAAAATCAAAAGTAAGACGTGAAAGAATGGGACATATTGAACTTGCTGCACCAGTAGCACACATCTGGTATTTCAAAGGAATACCAAGCAGATTAGCCTTAATCTTAGATATATCACCAAGAAGCATAGAAAAAGTTATATATTTTGCAGCATATGTAGTTACAGATAAAGGAACATCAGGACTATTAGAAGGTCAAATATTAAATGAAAAAGAATACCATGAAGCAGAAGAAAAATATGGTAAAGGTTCATTTAAAGCAGGAATGGGAGCAGAATCAATAAGAGCATTGTTACAAAAAGTCAACCTTGAAAAATTATCAAAACAATTAAAGAAAGAAATAAAAGAATCTAGTGAGCAGAAAAAAGCAAAATTAATAAAAAGACTAGACACAGTAGAAAGCTTTTTATTATCAGGCAATAAACCAGAATGGATGATATTAAATGTAATACCAGTAATTCCACCAGACTTAAGACCAATGGTACAACTAGATGGAGGAAGATTTGCAACTTCTGACTTAAACGATTTATATAGAAGGGTATTAAATAGAAATAACAGATTAAAAAGATTACTAGAACTAGGAGCACCAGAAATAATAGTTAGAAACGAAAAAAGAATGTTACAAGAAGCAGTTGATGCTTTAATAGATAATGGAAGGCGTGGAAGACCAGTAACTGGTGCAGGAAATAGACCTTTAAAATCATTATCAGATATGTTAAAAGGAAAACAAGGACGTTTCAGACAAAATTTACTTGGAAAACGTGTTGACTATTCAGGACGTTCAGTTATAGTAGTAGGACCAGAACTAAAAATTCATCAATGTGGTTTACCAAAAGAAATGGCAATAGAATTATTTAAACCTTTTGTAATGAAAGAACTAGTTTCAAGAGGATTAGCACATAATATTAAAAGTGCAAAAAGAATGGTAGAAAAGTTAAATCCAGAAGTTTGGGGAATTTTAGAAGAGGTTATAAAAGACCATCCAGTAATGCTAAACCGTGCCCCTACACTACACAGATTAGGTATTCAAGCATTTGAACCAGTACTAGTAGAAGGAAGAGCACTAAAACTTCACCCATTAGTATGTACAGCTTTCAATGCTGACTTCGATGGAGATCAGATGGCAGTTCACGTTCCATTATCACCAGAAGCACAAGCAGAGGCAAGATATTTAATGTTATCAGTAAACAACCTTTTGAAACCACAAGATGGTAAACCAGTAACAGTTCCTACACAAGATATGATTTTAGGAAGCTACTACTTAACAATGGAAGTAGCTGGTGAAAAAGGCGAAGGTATGTACTGTATAGATGAAGATGAAGCTATGATGGCATACCAAAATGGAGATTTAGGTTTACATGCAAAAATTAAAGTAAAAAGAACAAAAGAAATAGATGGAGAAAAAGTTACAAAAACAATAGAAACAACAGTAGGAAGATTAATATACAACCAAGGAATACCACAAGATTTAGGATTTGTAGATAGAACAGATCCTAAGCATGTTCTTGATTTAGAAATTGACTTCCCAGTTATGAAGAAAAACTTAGGAACAATTATAGCAAAATGTATAGACAAATATGGACTAAATGTATCAGCAGAATTGCTTGACTATATCAAAGCTACAGGTTATAAATATTCAACAAAGGGTGCTATAACAGTATCTGTTGCAGATGTTGCAGTTCCAGAAGCTAAAAAAGATATTTTAGCAAAAGCTGATGAAGATGTTGAAAATATAGCAAAACAATATAAACGTGGTTTAATTACAAACGAAGAAAGATATTCTTCAGTAATTAACATTTGGGAAAAAGCTACAAATGATGTTACAGAAGCTATGAAAGAAAACTTTGATGAATTAAACCCAATATATATGATGGCACAGTCAGGAGCCAGAGGTAATATGAACCAATTACGTCAAATTGCAGGTATGCGTGGACTAATGGCAAACACATCAGGAAAAGCAGTTGAAATACCAATTAAAGCATGCTTTAGAGAAGGACTAGATCCTCTAGAATACTTCATTTCATCACATGGCGCTAGAAAAGGTTTAGCAGATACAGCTTTAAGAACAGCAGACTCTGGATATCTAACAAGAAGGTTAGTAGACGTATCACAAGACATTATCGTAAGAGAAGATGATTGCGGAACAGACGAATATATTGAAATAGAAGATATCAAAGATGGAAATCAAGTAATAGAAAAACTAGAAGAAAGACTTATAGGAAGATTCTTATTTGAAGACATTAAAGATCCAACGTCAGGCGAAATTATAGCAGACACTAACACATTAATATCACCAGCCTTAGCAGATAAAATAGTAGCATCTGGAATTACAAAAGTAAAGGTACGTTCAGTACTTGGATGCAAAACAAGACATGGAGTATGCTCTAAGTGTTATGGAATGGGCTTGGCAACAAGAAAGAAAGTAAATATTGGTGAGGCAGTTGGAATAATAGCTGCACAATCAATAGGAGAGCCAGGTACACAGCTTACAATGAGAACATTCCATACAGGTGGTGTAGCTGGAGGAGATATAACACAAGGTCTTCCAAGGGTTGAAGAGCTATTTGAAGCAAGAAAACCAAAGGGATTAGCAGTAATTTCAGAAATAGCAGGAAAAATAAAAATAGAGGATACAAAAAAGAGAAAAGAAGTTGTTGTAATAGGAGAAGCAGATAGCAAAACATATACAATAAGCTTTGGTTCAAAATTAAAAGTAAAAGATGGTGACATTATAGAAGCAGGTGACCCAATAACAGAAGGTTCAATAAATCCAAATGAAATATTAACTATAAAAGGACCACAAGGAGTATTTGAGTACCTAACATCAGAGGTACAAAAAGTATATAGAAATCAAGGTGTTGACATCAATGACAAACACATTGAAATAATATCAAGACAAATGCTTAAAAAAGTAAAGATAGAAGATAGTGGAGATAGCCAAATGTTTGTAGGTTCTTTAGTTGATATAAATGAGTTTAACAAAGAAAATGCTAAGCTAGAAGAAGAAGGAAAGATACCAGCAAAAGGACAAAGGGTACTACTAGGAATAACAAAAGCATCTCTAGCAACAGAAAGTTTCCTATCAGCAGCATCCTTCCAAGAAACAACAAGAGTGTTAACAGAAGCTGCAATAAAAGGAAAAACAGATTTATTGATTGGACTAAAAGAAAACGTAATCATAGGAAAACTAATCCCAGCAGGAACAGGACTATCAATTTACAGAGATAAAAATATTACTACAGAAAATCAAGAAACAGAAACAAACCAAGATTAAAAATAATCTCCGGCAATGCCGGAGATTTATTTTTAATTTCTCCAAAAGACTAGATATCCTCTATAAGCTTCATAAATATCAAATTTACTTGTTACTTCATAAGGAGCATGCATTGATAGAACTGGAACACCACAATCTATAACATCTACACCCTTATTAGCTAAAATGTAAGCAATTGTTCCACCTCCACCAGTATCAACCTTTCCAAGTTCACTAACTTGATAAGAAACATTATTTGCTTCAAATATATTCCTTATTGTTGCAACAAACTCTGCATTTGCATCAGAAGCACCAGATTTTCCGCGAGCTCCAGTATATTTGTTAAGCCCAACCCCTCTACCTAAGTATGCAGCATTATTCTTTTCAGAAACAGATGCATAAATTGGATCTAAGCCAGCATCAACATCAGCTGAAAGCATCTTTGAATTACAAAATACTTTATCTAATAGATTTGGTCTATTAGTATTTGTTTTATTTAATAATTCAGAAATAAATGTATCAAATACATGTGATTCCATACCAGTATTCCCCATACTGCCAATTTCTTCCTTATCAGCAAATATACAAATAGCAGTTTTTGTAGGAGCTAAAGTATCAAGTAATGCTCTTAAAGATGTGTATGCACATACCTTATCATCTTGACCATATCCTGCAACCATACTTCTATCAAAACCTAAGCTTCTTGCCTTAAAAGCTGGTACAAGTTCAAGTTCAGAACTTACAAAATCTCTTTCAGTAATACCATACTTATCATTTAATATTTTCAAAACATTTAATTTAATTCTTTCAGTTATTTTTTCATCTCCAATTGGAATGCTACCAATTAATAAATTTAAATCTTCTCCAGCAATTCCATCTTTTAACTTCTTTTCCATTTGCTCTTGTGCAAGGTGAGGAAGTAAATCTGTAATTGTAAATATTGGGTCATTTTCATCTTCGCCAATATTTATAGTAATCTTTTCTCCATTTGCTTTAACAATAACACCGTGAATAGAAAGAGGAATAGTAGTCCATTGATATTTTTTAACACCACCATAATAGTGTGTTTTAAAATATGCAAATCCAGTATCTTCATATAAAGGATTTGGCTTCAAATCAAGTCTTGGAGAATCAATATGAGAACCAATAATATTTAGTCCAGCTTCAACAGGTTTAGTACCCAAAACAGCAGCATAAACTGATTTTTCTCTATTCACATAGTAAACCTTATCACCAGGAACTAAAATCATTTTATCCTTTATATTAACAAAACCATTTTTATCTAAAACCTCTGTAATAAAGCTAGTAGCCTCTCTTTCAGTTTTACTTTTGTTTAGAAAATGAATGTACTCATCGCTAAACTTAATAATATCCTGTTTTGCAACATCTGAAACAGTTTCCCAGCCACATTTTTTCATATCAAACAAAAAATCTTTTAATTTTTCAGTTTCACCCATATAAAAAACATCCTTTCCACATTAATATACAATATAATATAACCTTTTTTAAAATTTGTAAACAGAAAATGGAAAAGTTAAGAAAAAAGTAGTAACTGTTTAAAGGTTAAAGGCAGGAAAAGTTATAATGAGCTATAATATAAGAAGAAAAACCTTCTTAAATTAATATAATTTTAAAATACAATGTAATTTGTCTGTTTTCTTATTTTTAATAGTAACAAAAATTGAGTCTTTCTGCTTAGTATAAAATAAGTTTAGAGTATCCCCGAGTTTAGCCTCATGCTTGTACATAATTTCAACGTTTTTAAAATCAGAATGAGAGAAAATGTCATCAGGAATAGCCTCATAAGCAAAATCTAAATAGTTTAAATTGTTTATATGATGATTTGTATCTATATCTCTTCTTTGAACAGTATACTCGCGTACAAACTCATTATTTTCTGGCTCTTTTAATTTTTCCAGCATTGGAACATCAAAGACATGTTTATCTACTTGTTGAGTATATTTGGCTTTGATTTCGTCATTTAGTTTAGTAATACCATTTTTATTAATGTCAAATAGAACCCATTTAGAGGTAGCAATTGCAATTAAATTATTATCACTGTCTAGAACTTCAAAATCTCTATAAAAAGCAATAAGAGTGTGCTTACTACACCAAGTAGACACTTTTAGTTTGGTATTCCAAATAGGCCTTGCAAAAACTTGAAGCTTCCAATTAAGTAATATCCAGGAGAAACCAGTAGTTGCAGAATCATTAATTCCAAAAGCAACAAGACTAGAATGAACACAAGCAATTTCTTGTAACATTCTTAGAATCCCTTTATTTGTAAGTGCATTATTTTCTCCAACATCTGAAAGAGTAACGGTAAAATCCTGAGAATAAATATCCATAAAAACCCTTCTTTCTAAACATATACATATTTTATCATAACAAAAAATATCTGTCAAAGTGTTATTATATTACTTAACAGATACCTAAAGAGTTTAAATTCCAAAAAAACTTGAATAAAAGCATCTCTTATGATAGAATTTTCATAGAAAAATCATAAATAAAAAGCAATGTATATGAATATAAATGTACAAGGTGAATTTAAAATGAAAATAAAGAAGATTCTATTTATAATTTTATTAATAAGTATATTAAGTTTTAATAGCTTTTGCTTTGCATATGAAGAAGAGAACCCAGATAAATGGGACTATGTGTGGCTAGATGAAGCAGTTGAAGAGGTTAAACAAGCACAACAAATATCTATTTTATCTAGATATGCAGTAGTATATGATAGAAGCTCAGGAACCGTTCTATGGGGAAGAAATGAAAACACGCCTGTTCCAATGGCAAGTACAACAAAAATAATGACAGCATTAGTAATGCTTGAACAGATAGGAACAGACAGACTGAGTGAAGAAGTAAGTGTAACTAAAGAAGCGGCAAATACAATAGGCTCAAGATTAGGACTACATACTGGCGATAAAATAACATATAATGATTTGTTATATGGTTTAATGCTATGCTCTGGAAATGATGCAGCAGTTCAAATTGCAATAAGTATATCAGGTAGTGTACCAAAATTTGCTGAACTTATGAATCAAAAAGCAGAAAGCTTAGGACTAGTAAATACACACTTTGTAACGCCACACGGATTAGATAGAGATGGACACTACACAACAGCACTTGAGCTTGCAATAATTACAGACCATGCACTTAAAAACCCAAAAATAGCACAAGTGGTTTCTACAAAGGAGTATACAGTAAATATAAATGGAATACCAAAAACACTATCAAATACAAATGAATTATTAGGATATTTAAATGGAGTAAATGGAGTAAAAACAGGCTATACAAGCAAAGCAGGAAGATGTTTAGTAACATCTGCTTCAAGAGATGGATTTGAAATAATAGTAGTAGTATTAGGAGCAGATACAAGAAAGATAAGAACACAAGATTCAATAAAACTTATAGAATATATATATAAAAACTATAAACTATTCAATGTAGAAGAAGCAGTAAATAGTGAATATGAATTGTGGCAAAAGATAAACTTAAAGAGAATAAGAATAGTAAAAGGAGTAAAATTAAGGCCAGATATATATAAAGAGTGTGGGAAATACATATATTATCCAATAGAAAAAAATGAAACAATAAAAATAGATACAACAGTAATAAAAAAATTCGAAGCACCAGTACCTGCAAATACAGAGGTTGGAAGAATCATAGTAAAAAAAGGTGAAGAAGTAATTGATGAAATTCAAATAAAAACAAAAGAACAAGTAGCAAAAAAAGGTATAATTAGTTACTTTTTTGAAATAATGCAACTACTAAAATTTGCAATTTAAGTGCCAAGGAAGATTATCTTTGGCACTTAAAATTTTTACCAATTTTAAAAAAATACTGTTTTTTTTTAGAAAATATATTATAATAGAATAGAAAAAAGAATTTTAGGAGGAACATTATGAGCTGTGAATGTAACTGTGAAGAAAACCACAGAGATGAAAAAATGGAAAAAATATTATCAAAATATGAACAAGATAAAAGTAATTTAATACAAATATTAAATGAAGTACAAGAAACTTATGGATATATACCAAGAACAGCACAACTAGCTATTTCAGAATATTTAGGACTAACAATGGCGGAAATTTATGGAGTTATAACATTTTATTCAAGATTTAGCCTAAAACCAAAAGGAAAATATAATGTGTCAGTATGTTTAGGAACAGCATGCTTTGTAAAAGGATCTGAAAAAATATTAGACAAATTAAAGTCAAAACTTGGGATAGATGTTGGACAAACTACTAAAGACGGAAAATTTTCAATAGAAGCTACAAGATGTATTGGAGCATGTGGACTAGCTCCTGTATTTACAGTAAATGATGAAGTATATGGAAACGCTACTCCAGAACTATTAGACAAAATAATAGATGAATATATGTCAAAAGAATAATGTCAACATATAAATATTGATTTTCAATTTACCACTAACCTAAAAGAAAATAGTGTAAAGGCGAAGACCAGTTCGCCAGAAAAATACAAAATTAAACTAGAGAGGATGAATACTATGAAAACCTTAGAAGAAATACATAGAATAAGAGAAACAAAAAGAAAAGAATTAGATTTACGTGTTAATCTACAAGCAAATACACGAGAAAAGCATATATTAGTATGCCATGGAACTGGTTGCACTTCTTCAAAATCTCCAAAAATAATAGAAAATTTTAGAAAAATATTAGCTGAAAAAAACATAGAAAATGTAAAAGTAATCCAAACAGGATGCTTTGGATTATGTGCAAAAGGTCCAATTGTAATAATTAGACCAGAAGATATATTTTATGCACATGTTACTCCAGAGGATACAGAGGAAATAATAAATACACATATAATAAATGGACAAATTGTTGAAAGATTACTATGCCAAGATATTGATAACAAAACAGTAAAACAATTAGATAAGTTAAACTTCTACAAAAAGCAAAAAAGAATAGCACTTAAAAATTGTGGAATAATAGACCCAGAGAATATTGACGAATATATTGCATTTGATGGATATAAAGCCTTAGAAAAAGTTTTGCTAGAAATGACACCAGAAGAAGTAATAAAAGAGGTTACAAATTCAGGACTTCGTGGAAGAGGAGGAGCAGGCTTTCCAACAGGCAAAAAGTGGGAACTTACAAGAATGGCAGAGGGAAATCAAAAATATGTAGTATGCAACGCAGATGAGGGAGACCCAGGAGCATTTATGGATAGAAGCATATTAGAAGGAGATCCACACTCAGTAGTAGAAGCTATGATGATAGCAGGATATAGCATTGGAGCAAATAAGGGATATATTTATGTAAGAGCAGAATACCCAATAGCAGTACATAGGTTTCAAACAGCAATAGACCAAGCAAGAGAATATGGAATACTTCGGTAAAAACATATTTGGAACAGATTTTGAATTTGATTTACAAGTAAGACTTGGGGCAGGAGCTTTTGTATGTGGAGAGGAAACAGCGCTATTAGAATCAATAGAAGGAAAAAGTGGTAGACCACGTTTAAAACCACCATTTCCGGCAAATGCAGGACTATTTATGAAACCAACACTTATAAATAATGTTGAAACATATGCAAACATAACAAAAATAATATTAAATGGTGCAGAATGGTATTCAAGCATAGGAACAGAAACCTCAAAAGGAACAAAAGTATTTGCATTAGGTGGAAATGTGGTAAATGTAGGATTAGTAGAGGTTCCAATGGGAACAACTCTAAGAGAAATAGTATTTGATATAGGCGGAGGGATTCCAAATGGTAGAAAATTTAAAGCAGCACAAACAGGAGGACCTTCAGGAGGATGTATTCCAGAGGAGAACCTTGATACACCAATAGATTATGAATCACTATCTAAAATAGGCTCAATGATGGGCTCAGGTGGACTTATAGTAATGGATGATTCAAAATGTATGGTGAATTTAGCTAAATTCTATTTAGGTTTTACAGTAGATGAAAGCTGTGGAAAATGTACACCTTGTAGAATAGGAACAAAAAGAATGCTTGAAATACTAGAAAGGATTACATCAGGAAAAGGTAAAGAAGGAGACATAGAGAAACTAGAGACACTTGCCCAAACAATTAAAAAAACTTCAGTATGTGGACTAGGACAAACAGCGCCAAATCCAGTATTAAGTACCTTACATTACTTTAGAGGTGAATATGAAGCTCATATAAAAAATAAGAACTGCCCTGCTGAAGAATGTAAGCTACTAAAGAAAATGCAAATAAAGCAAGAAAAATGCAAAAGATGTGGACTATGTGCTAAAAACTGCCCAGTTGGAGCAATTACAGGAAATAGAGAAGAAGGCTATAAAATAGATCAAACAAAATGTATAAAATGTGGCTTGTGTGCTTCAAAGTGCAATTTCAAGGCTATATAGGAAAGGAGAAAAACTAAAAATGTCTGAAAAAGTAAAATTAACAATTGATGGTAAAGAAGTGGAAGTTAAACGAGGCACAACAGTGCTTCAAGCAGCAAAGCAGATTGGGATAGACATACCAACATTATGTTTCTTAAAAGAAATAAACGAAGCTGGAGATTGCAGAATGTGCATTGTAGAAATAGAAGGGAGAAGAGGATTTGTTCCATCTTGTATAACTCGGAGTAGAAGAAGGAATGAAAGTAACTACAAATACTACAGAGCTAAATGAAGCAAGAAGAATAATGTTGGATTTAATTCTATCTACACATAATAGAGACTGTTTAACATGTGTAAGAAATGGGAATTGTGAGCTGCAATCCTTAGCAGATAAATTTGGAGTAACAGAAATAGAATATGAAGGAGAAAAAATCAAACCAACAATAGATAACTTATCTCCTTCAATAGTAAGAGATAATAGTAAATGTATAATGTGTAAAAGATGTGTTGCAGTTTGCAAAAACATTCAAAAGGTTGGAGCAATAGATGTTGCGGGACGTGGATTTAATTCTAGAATTTCAGCAGAAAACGAAGAAAGTCTAAATAACGTAAACTGCACATTTTGTGGTCAATGTATAGAAGCGTGCCCAGTTGGAGCTTTAAAAGAAAAGGATGAAACAGCTGCAGTTTGGAGAAAAATAAGAGACAAAGATACCTTTGTAGTAGTCCAGACAGCACCAGCGGTAAGAGCAGCACTAGGAGAAGAGTTTGACTTACCAATAGGCACAAATGTAACAGGTAAAATGGTAACAGCTTTAAAAAGAATAGGATTTGATAAAGTGTTTGACACAAACACAGGAGCAGATTTAACAATAATTGAAGAAGCAAACGAGTTAATAGAAAGACTAGCATCAAACGATTCAATTCCAATGATAACATCATGCAGTCCAGGATGGGTTAAATATATAGAAGTGAATTATCCAGAATTATTAGACCATTTGTCAAGCTGTAAATCACCACATGAAATGTTTCGGAAGCATATTAAAATCATACTATGCCAAAAAAACAGGAATAGAACCTGAGAAGATGTATGTTGTATCAGTAATGCCATGTGTTGCTAAGAAGTATGAGAAAACAAGAGATGGATTAAAGAACAACGGATTAGAAAATGTTGATAGTGTTATAACAACACGTGAACTTGCAAAAATGATAAAACAAGCAAATATAGATTTCAAATCACTTGAAGATTCTGAATTTGATGACCCAATGGGAGAAGCAACAGGAGCAGGAGCAATATTTGGAACAACAGGTGGAGTAATGGAGGCAGCTTTAAGAACAGCATATGAGAAAATCACAGGGAAAGAACTAGAAAAGTTGGAGTTTGAAGAAATAAGAGGCAAAAAAGGAATAAAAAAAGCAACAGTACAAATGGGAAAAAATGAAATAAAAGTCGCAGTAGCACATGGATTAGCTAATGCAAAAACCATATTAGAAGAAATTAAAGCTGGGAAAGCAGACTATCAATTTGTAGAAATTATGGCATGTCCAGGAGGTTGCATAATGGGTGGAGGACAACCAATAGTTAGTTCAAAAACAAGAAACGATATAGATGTAAGAGAAGCAAGAGCGGCAGCACTATACAAAATTGATGAAAAAAGCAAAATAAGAAAATCACACGAAAACCCAAGTATAAAAAAACTATACGAAGAATTTCTAGAAGAACCAGGAAGTTACAGAGCTCATAAATACTTGCATACAACATATCATGAAAAAGAAAAATATAAAGAATAAGAAAAGTGAAACTTCATTTCACTTTGTCCAGAATGCTTCGCATTCGGACATATATAGGAAATTTTTCTTGTTATTGAAGTCAATTCCAAGGAGAACTTTCCTACATAATAAAAATAAAAACACATCTAACTTGTTTGAGAAAGTTAGATGTGTTTTCTGTTCTTAAAAAAGAAAACCAGAATAGAATTATTATTATGGTAATCATAAAGAAAAATAATATAATTTTAATAAGCATAGTATTTATTCCTGTAGCTTTAATGGTAATTTTTACATATAAAAACCATATGGAAGAAACCATACAAACAAGTTCATCACCATCAAAATATGAAATTTTAGTAGATGTAGAAGAATCTAAGCTATATTTATTAGAAGATGGAAAACTAAATAAAACTTATAAATGCTCAGGACGGAAAGTGGTCTACTCCTTCACCAATAGGAACATGGACTATAACTTCAAAAGATACATGGGGAGAAGGCTTTGGAGGTAGATGGATGGGATTGAATGTACCATGGGGACAATTTGGAATACACGGAACAGTATACCCAAATTCTTTAGGATGGGCAAGTTCACATGGATGCATAAGAATGGGAAATAGAGATATAGCTGAATTGTATAAAATTATTCCAACAGGTACAAAAGTAACAATAATAGATGGATCATATGGTCCTTTTGGCAAGGGATTTAGAGATTTAAAGTCTGGAATGTATGGCTCAGATGTATTAGAAATACAGAAAAAACTGAAAGAACAAGGTTTTCTTAATGATAATCCAAATGGAAAATTTGGACCGGCAACAGAAGAAGCCATTAAAAAATATTGCAAAAAAAATGGCTTATATCCAAGAAAAATAATAGATGTAGAATTGCAAAAACATATGGGTTTTATGCTGTTTGAATAATTAATTTCTAATAAACTTGCAAAATTTGTAAAAATATGTTATTCTTATAAATAGAGAGATTATGTACGAGAAAAAATAATAAGGAGGAATAAATATGGCTAATAAACCAAGATGGGAAATAAAATATGAAAAATACAAAGCAGAAGAACCAAAATACAGAACAATGAGAGCTACAATTGCGAAATTAGAAGCTTCAATGGCAACATTAGAAGGTGGAGAAGTAAAAGTTAAGGGAGACTTTAAAACAAAAGAAGAATATCAAAATGCTTTAAATGCAGCAAAAAGTAAAATACAAGAAGAAATTAAAACTCAAAAATCAAAAATAGACTTAATTAAAAAAGAATTAGCAGAATATGAAAACTTCAAAAATAACCAACAACAAATTGAAAATATATTTGAATACAGAAAGGACTTAGAACATAGATTAATGGCTTTACCTAAAGACACAAAACAGGAAGTAGAAGAAAAACGACAAGAATTATCAGGTGTAGAGCAAAGAGTAACACAATATCAAAAAGAAATTGAAGAAATGAAAAAACAATTAAAAACCAATATGCCAGAAGAAGAAAGACAAATCCTTTTATTTACATTAAAAACAAAGATGGAAGCAATGGAACCTCTACAAACAAGACAAAGTGACTTAGATATGCAAATAGGAACATTAGAAGAACAAGGTAAGGGTTTTGATAAGATAGCAGAAGATAAAAGAATTACTTATGAAAGAAAAATAGCAAAATGTAATATAATAGCTGCTAATTTAATGAAAGGAAAATCACTATTAGATTTTGATTTAAAAGTTGAACCAAAAGGAAAAAGATTTACCTCACCAGATGGAAAATTATTTAAAACAACTAAAGCTTCTAGAAACCTTGAAAAATCAAAAAAAGAGAAAACCAAAGAAGATGAGACGGAATACGATAATGCATATAACAATGGATATGATGATGGAATACAAGATAAAGAATATAATGAAGAATATGATTTTGCATCAAGTAAAGATAGCAAAGAAGGTTATAGGGATGGATTTACTGATGGAAGTAATTATAGAAAATATGGTTATAACCAGAAACCTTTCTTCAAGAAACTAAAAGATAAAATAGTAGGTATAAGAGATTTTGATGACTATGAAGAGGAATTTGAGGAAGAGGAGAAAAACTTAGTAGGAATTAGTGACTTTGAGAAAAAACATCCAAAATTAGCAAAAGTATTTAACTTCTTTAAAAACATTGGAAATAAAATATTTAAAAACAAGGAAGAAGATAAAAAATTGGATGATGACAATTTAAAAGATTATAATAAAGAGGACAGAACACTATATGAAATAACACAAAAAGGAAAAGAAAGGACCTTTAAAGAACGTTTAGCTGAAATGAACCAGAAAAATGGATATTACAGACCAACAGCTAAACAAAAAGAAAATTTTCATAATGTGGACAAGCAAGCAAAACCACATAGAGAATATAAAGACAATGAAGAACGTTAATATAAAACAAATCAAAGGAGTAGAGAGTTTTTCCCTACTCCTTTGACCTAACTATTGACAATTACTATAATACATTATATAATTATATTGTTTTTAGACGAGAAAGGAGTAAGTGAAACAAACAGATGATTTCACTGATAGTTTTAGCTATACTAATTTTTGTAAATGCATTTTTTGCTTCAGCAGAAATAGCATTTATATCTTTGAATGATGCAAAAATTGATAGACAAGCAAAAGAAGGAAATAAAAAAGCAAAAAGAATAAAGAAAATGCTTAAAGAACCAAGTAAATTCTTAGCTACAATACAAATAGGAATAACCTTAGCAGGCTTTTTATCAAGTGCATTTGCAGCAGATGCATTTGCAAGTGAACTAGCTCCAAAGTTAAACAACTTAATCGATTTAGGCATATCAACTTGGAATACGATATCAATAATATTGATAACACTTATATTATCATACTTTTCATTAGTGTTTGGGGAATTAGTACCAAAAAGAATAGCAATGAAAAATCCAGAAAAAATTGCATTTGGGAGCATTGGAATCGTTAGATTTATACATTTTATAACCCTACCAATTGTTAACTTTTTAAACTTTTCTACAAATATGATTTGCAAATTATTTGGAATAGGACCTCAAGACGAAAGCACAGTTACAGAAGAAGAAATAAGAATGATGGTTGATGTTGGAGAAGAAAAAGGTTCAATTGAAGAAGAAGAGAAAGAACTTATAAACAATGTGTTTGAATTTAATGATAAAACAGTATCAGAGGTAATGATTCATAGAACAGAGGTATATGCAATAGATGTAACCTCAAACATAGAAGATATACTAGGAGAACTTAAAGAATATAAATATAGTAGAATACCTATATACGAGGAAAATATAGACAATATAGTAGGAGTTTTGTTCATAAAAGACTTACTTGCATATGCATACACAAAAAAAGAAGCAAAAATCAAAAAACTTATGAGACCGGCATATTTCGTATCAGAGAGTAAACCAATAAATGAATTTTTCAAAGAGATGCAAAGAGATAAACAACAATTAGCCATAGTTTTAGACGAATATGGTGGAACAGCAGGAATTATAACAATGGAGGATATTATAGAAGAACTAGTTGGAAATATATTTGACGAATATGATGAAGAAGAAAAAGATTTTGAAAAAATAGATGATAATACATTTATGATAGATGGAAGCGTAAGCATATATGAACTAAGAAAAATATTAGGAGTAGATATACCAGAAGGAGACTATGATACTTTATCAGGTTACTTAATAGAATTACTAGGAAGAATTCCAAAAGATGATGAAAATCCAGTAATAGAGACAGATAAAGTAACCTACAAAATAGAAGAATATGAAGAAAAAAGAATTCTTTGGGTAAAGGCATGTAAAAATAAAAATTTAGAAGAAAAAGAAGATGATGGGGAAGAGGATGATGAGTAAGGGCGACTGATAGTCGCCCACTTTTCACAAAAGGGGGATAAAAATGTACGAAGAATTTGGAATATCAAAAGAATTAATAGATTTAGCAGAAGAAGTTGAAAAGGAAATAAAAAAAGAATTTGAAAAAGTTGATAAAATAAAAGAAATTAATAGTTTAAAAGTATTAATGGCATTTCAAAAATATCATTTATCAGATATGCACTTTGGACAAACAACTGGATATGGACATGGTGATATTGGAAGAGATACAATTGAGAAAATATTTGCAGAAGTATTAGGAGCAGAAGATAGCTTAGTTAGAAATCAATTTATATCAGGAACACATGCACTTACAGTAGCACTGTTTTCGATACTAAGACCAGGAGATACAATGCTAAGCATAAACGGAAAACCATATGACACATTAGATGAAGTAATAGGATTAGTAGAGAATAAAAGCTCACTTAAAAGTTATGGTGTAAAATATGAACAAATAGATTTAATTGGAGACGAATTCGACACAGAAAAAATAGTAAAAAGAGCAAAACTAGGGAATATTAAATTAATATGTATACAGCGCTCTAGAGGATATGAATCAAGAAAGAGTTTCTCATTAGATAGTATAAAAAATATAATTAAAGAAATAAGAAATGTAAATACAGAAGTTGTAATAATGGTAGATAACTGCTATGGGGAATTTGTAGACACAAAAGAACCAACAAGTATTGGAGCAGATTTAATAGTAGGCTCATTAATCAAAAACTTAGGAGGAGGAATAGCTCCAAATGGTGCATATATAGCAGGCAAAAAGGAACTCGTAGAGCTTGCAGCAGAAAGGTTAACAATACCAGGCCAAGGCAAAGAAGTAGGACCAACTCTTGGAATAAACAAACAAATAATACAAGGATTATTCTTTGCACCACAAACGGTATCAAATGCATTAAAGACAGCAATATTTGCAAGTAGACTGTTAGAAAAACTAGGCTATGAAGTATCACCAAAATACAATGAAAAAAGAACAGACATAGTTCAATTAATAAATTTCAGAGATGAGAAAAAACTAATCAAATTCTGTCAAGGAATCCAAATGGGTTCACCAGTAGATTCAATATCAATGCCAGAACCATGGGAAATGCCAGGATATACAGACAAGGTAATAATGGCTGCTGGTACTTTTACACAAGGCTCATCAATAGAATTATCATGTGATGCACCAATAAGACCGCCATATACAGCCTTTATGCAAGGAGGATTAACATACGAATACGGAAAAGCAGGAGTTCTTAGAGCAATAATGCAAATGAAAAAATAAAGTAGATGGGCTAAGCTCGAATCTCTGCCCTAAAAATACAAAACTATAGCTCTAATAAATAATGAAAAATTAAGGAGACAAAATGAAAACAATAGTAATAGGTGGTGGTCCAGCTGGAATGATTGCAGCTGTAACTACTGCAGAACAAGGAAACAGTGTAACCATATTAGAAAAAATGGAAGATTTAGGAAAGAAACTGTTAATTACAGGAAAAGGAAGATGCAATATAACAAATTCAGCAGAAATGGAAGACTTTATGAAAAATATCCCAGAAAATGCTAAATTTTTGTACAGCAGTTTCAATCAATACACAAATCAAGATATTATAAATTTCTTAAACAAACAAGGAGTAGCAACAAAGGTAGAAAGGGGAGGCAGGGTATTTCCTGTTTCAGATAGAGCAGAGGATGTTTTAAATGCTTTTAAAAGAAAACTGAAAGAACTAAATGTAGAGATAAAAACAAACTTTGAAGTAACACAAATTCTTACGGAAGGAAGTACTGCAATAGGAATTGAAGGCAAATATAAAGGTAAAACAGAAAGAATGTTAGCAAATAAAGTAATTTTAACAACAGGAGGGAAAAGCTATCCAGTTACTGGTTCAACAGGAGATGGATACAAAATTACAGAAAAATTAGGGCATACAATAACCCCATTAAAACCATCACTAGTACCATTAATTTGTGAGGAAGACTCAAAAAAGATATGTCAGGATATGCAGGGACTATCATTAAGGAATGTAGCAATCAAAGTAAAACATGAAAACAAAATAATTTACGAAGATTTTGGGGAGATGCTATTTACACATTATGGTCTATCAGGACCAATAATCTTAAGCGCATCAGCAATATTAATTAGATATAAAAACATTGAAAAATTGTTAAAAAGCAATAAGATAAAAATATTTATAGACTTAAAACCAGCTTTAGATGAGGAAAAACTAGATAATAGAATTTTAAGAGATTTTGAAGAACTAAGAAACAAACAATTTAAAAATAGCTTAGAAAAACTACTACCAAGAAAAATGATAAATACAATTATAGAAATTATAGGAATAAACCCAGAAAAGAGAATAAATGAAATAACAAAAGAAGAAAGAAAAAAACTTGTAAAAATCCTAAAAAACTTTGAATTAAATATAAACGGATTTAGAAAGATAGAAGAAGCAATAATAACCAAAGGAGGAATAAATGTAAAGGAAATAAACCCGAGAACTATGGAATCTAAGATTATAAAAGGTTTATATTTTGCAGGAGAAATAATAGATTTAGATGCATTTACAGGAGGATTTAATCTACAAATTGCGTGGTCAACAGGCTATGTGGCAGGGCTTAACCAATAGTTAATGAAAGGATATCAAATATGAAGGAAAGAAAAATTAAAAATGTTGAATCTACTTCTATAGGAAAAGTATCAAGAAAAAATGATGATGACATATATATAGGTGAAAACTTTGCAGCAGTTATTGATGGAGTTTCAAATAAAAGTTCAATAGAAATAAACGGGAAGGAAATTAGAATTGCAGGTATTATTACTGAAGCATTAAAGAAAATTGATAGGCCTTCTGCACCAACATATGCAAAAGAATTAACATTTGAAGAGTTTGTTAAATACATAAATATGTATATTAGAAAATATTGTGAAAGATATAACATATCTTTAACTGATAAATTGCTAGAAGCAACAGGAGTAATATATTCAAAATTTTATAATCAAATATGGTTAGTTGGAGATTGTAGAGCTACCTATGATGATTGTGTAGTAGAGCATGAATTAAAGATAGATGAAGTCTATGCAAATATAAGAGTAGAAATTGTAAAAGCACTACTTAGAGATGGATATACAGAAGAAGAGCTGTTCGAAGAAGATTTTTCAAAATCAATAATAGTAAAACCAGAAACTATACCTCAATATATTAAAGATGATGAAAAAGCAAGAAAACTACAAGAATACATAGCTGATACAATGTACCAGGCATTATTGAAAAGTGGATTTTCAAAGGATGAAATAGAAGAACAAGGGTTGGCTCAAAAGTATAATAATCCAAAAAAACTTCAAGATTATTTAAAAAACAATCCTAATGCAGGTGAATATGGTTATGCTGTTTTTAATGGTATTAATACAGAGGTTAAAAACTGCATAGTACAAGATTTACCAAGCAACGTAAAGACAATAAAACTATCTTCAGATGGTTTTCCAATAAGTTCATTAATGCAAAATAAAGACTTAGGCTATGCAATAAGAAGAAATAGAATATTAGCTAAAAAAGATCCGCTAAGCATAAAAGAAAATAAATCAGTAAAAAAAGCAGTAAGGCAAAGTGATAAGAGTAAATTTTTAGCAATGGATGATGCTTCCGCAGTTTGCATCGAAATTAAACATATTGAAGAAAGAGATGATGAAAGATAGAGGAACAAATTATTTTTAAAACAATAAAAGAAAACGTATCAGCAGAAATTGTAGAAAAAAAATCTAGATTTATAGCTGATTTATTTTATGTAGAAAGCATAGAAGAAGCGGAGAACTATATAAAGCAAATAAAAAAGAAGCATAACGATGCTCGCCATAATTGTTTTGCATATGCAATAGAAACAAATGAACGGAGGAATTGCCGTAAAATATAATGATGATGGAGAACCTCGGAGGAACTGCAGGAGCTCCAATGCTTAAAATTATATTAGAACAAGGGCTATCAAACATTTTAGTAATTGTTACAAGATACTTTGGAGGAATACTTTTAGGCACAGGAGGATTAGTAAGAGCTTATTCTGGAGCCGTAGAAAAGGCTATTCAAAAAGCACAAATAATACAAAAAGCAAAAGGATATGAGGCAAAACTACAAATAGATTATAATTATTTAAACCCATTAAGATATTATTTGGAGAAAATGAATATAAAAATAATAAAAATAGAATATTCAGAGCAAATAGAGGTAACTATAGAAATATTAGAAGATATCTCAAAACAATTTACAAACAATTATAACAATAACAATTTTAAAATTTCAAAATTTGATATCTTAAAAGAAAAATTCGTTGAAATATAAGGCAAAAACGGCAAAATTGGAAAAAATTTCAAAAAAGGTCTTGCATTATTAATAAAAACGTATTATAATGCAAATTGTAAATATTTTACAATTATTTTTTAGGGAGGTATCAAATTGAACGAGAAAATCACTATTTTAATTGCAGATGACAATGCAGACTTTGTAGCAACTTTGGTAGAGCATTTAAGTAAAGAAAATGATATGGAGGTTATAGGAATAGCAAGAGATGGAAAAGAAGCTTGTGAAAAAGTGGCAAAACTTAAACCAGACCTTTTACTATTAGATGTTATAATGCCGTATCTAGATGGATTAGGAGTTCTAGAACAACTAAACACATCAAAAACAGAAAAAATGCCAATATGTATAATGTTGTCAGCAGTTGGGCAAACAAAAATAACTCAAAAAGCAATTAGCTTAGGTGCAGAATATTATGTAGTAAAACCATTTGATATTGAAGTACTAATAAATAGAATAAGAGATATTAAAAATTACAAACCAACACCAACATCTACAACAGAGAACTGTTATGTAAAAGAATCTAAAAAATACATAGAAATAAATGAAGTAAATAAAAAGAATCAAGAAAACTTAGAGGCATTGGTAACAAACGTAATCCATGAAATTGGGGTACCAGCACACATAAAAGGTTATCAATATTTAAGAGAAGCAATAATGATGGTGGTACAAAACATAGACATAATAAATCAAATAACAAAACAGCTATATCCGGAAATAGCAGAAAAATACCATACAACACCATCAAGAGTAGAACGAGCAATACGTCATGCAATAGAGGTGGCCTGGTCAAGAGGCAAAAACGATGCAGTAGAAAATATCTTTGGCTACACAATTTCAGCAAGCAAAGGGAAGCCAACTAATAGCGAATTTATAGCAATGATAGCTGACAAATTAAGATTAGAATTAAAAACAGCATAAAACAACCCCAGAGTTTTGAAACTCTGGGAAATTTTTTAGATGATTTAAGAAAATTTGCTCTTGCTTTTTGCCAAAACATTAGAGGTTAAAAACAAAATGTTATAAAAAATGTACAAATTCAACTAAAAACATTTACATAACTAAAAAAATATGATAAAATACAAATAATCTTTACCATTTGGGTATAAAAATATTATTTGGAGGAATTTGATGGAGAGTAAGAAAAAACTCTACGAAGTAGACAAAACCAACATATTTGTTCCTAATTCGAAGAAAAAACACAAGAAATATTTCGACAATGAGCCAGAAATTGTCCGGCGCATTAGGAAATCAAAAACGAATCTTGGTTTTGTATTACTAACGGCAGAAGAAAAAGCTCTATTAGAAGCAAAAGGATGCAAGTGCAGACGCACTTACAAAAATCCTCCTTGATAGAGGCTTACTAGCCTCTATGAAACCCCTACTAGTTTAAGTGGGGGTTTCTTAATTATTACAAATGGATATGTATTTAAGTGGGAGAAAATTTGATAGGCTGTGGTAGGAAAGTGTTGACTTTTCTAGTAATTGCATATAAAATATACTAGAAGTGGAGGCAGAATATGAACAAAATATTGGAACAAATTAATTCACCAGAAGATTTAAGAAGGCTAAAAATGGTTGAAAAGAAAACCTTATGTAATGAAATTAGAAATGAAATAATAGATGTAACTTCAAAAAATGGTGGGCATGTAGCATCAAATCTTGGTGTTGTTGAGCTTACAGTTGTACTTCATTCAGTGTTTAACACGCCAAAGGATAAAATAATTTGGGATGTAGGTCATCAATGTTATGTACATAAAATTTTGACAGGAAGAAGACAAGAGTTTAAAACAATAAGGCAACTTGGAGGAATATCAGGCTTTCCCAAAATTTGTGAATCTGAATATGATAATTTTAATACAGGTCATAGTAGTACTTCAATTTCAGTTGCAACAGGTATGGCAAGAGCAAGAGATATTCTGAAAGAGGATTATGAAGTTATTGCTGTAATTGGTGATGGCTCTTTAACTGGGGGTATGGCTTTAGAGGCTTTGAATGATGCAGGAAGCAGTAAAACAAATATAAAAGTAATTTTAAACGATAATGAAATGAGTATATCAAAAAATGTGGGAGGAATACCACTATACTTAAGCAAAATAAGGACAAAAACTGGATATACAAGGTCAAATAGAAAAATAAAACAAATAACAAATAAAATTCCATTTATAGGAAAACCAATTGTAAGTTTTGCACATTATACAAAGCAAATAATCAAAAGGGCAGTGATTCACAATATGTATTTTGAGGATATAGGTTTTAAATATTTAGGCCCGGTAGATGGTCATGATATTAAAAAACTAGAAGACATTTTAGAAAGAAGCAAAAAAATAAAAGGACCTGTACTTATTCATGTTGTAACAAAAAAAGGTAAAGGATATAAACTAGCAGAAGAAAATCCGGATAAATTTCATGGGATTTCAGCATATAACAAAGAAACAGGAGAGACTAAAAGGGATAAAGACTATTCAAAGGTGTTTGGAAACAGGTTGATTGAATTAGCTAGAAAAGATGAAAAAATAGTAGCTGTAACAGCTGCTATGAGAGATGGAACAGGACTTAAGGAATTTGCTGAAGAATTTCCAGACAGATTTTTTGATGTTGGAATTGCTGAGCAACATGCTTTAGGCTTAATTGCAGGAATGGCAAAAGCAGGTTTAAAGCCAGTACTACCAATATATTCCTCATTTTTACAAAGAGGATATGACCAAATAGTACATGATATAGCTTTATCAAACATACCGGTAACTGTGTGTATAGATAGGGCGGGAATTGTTGGAAATGATGGAGAAACACATCAAGGATTACTAGACTTATCTTTCTTATCATCGATACCAAATGTAGTTGTTATGGCTCCAAAAAATTTTGAAGAGCTAGAAAAAATGCTGGAATTTGGATTAAACTTAAACAAACCAGTATTTATAAGATATCCACGTGGTGGAGAAAATTATCAATTTGAGAACACAAAAAATATAGAATTTGGTAAAGCAGAGCTAATACAAGAGGGGACAGATTTAAGCTTAATTGCAATAGGTAAAATGGTAGGAAGGGCAAAGGAAGTAGCCAACTTACTTTCAGAAAAGAGTATTGAAATAATAAATGCAAGATTTTTAAAACCATTAGATAAAAAAACAATACTCAAATCAATAGAAAAAACAGGGCAAGTTATAACATTAGAGGATAACCTTCTAAAAGGAGGACTTGGCTCTGCCGTAATAGAATCAGTAAATAATAGTAGACTTAAAAATATAAAGGTTCAAACTTTTGGCTATAATGACATTTTTGTAGAACATGGAAAAGTGAAAGAAGTAGAAGAAAAATATGGTTTGACAGCAGAAAAAATTTCCGAAAACGTCTTTACATTTACGGAAATCTGAGATATAATATATCAGTAATTTTATAAAGATGAAAGGAAGGAATAATTTATGAGCAAAAAGTACGTATACCTTTTTAAAGAAGGAAATGCAAATATGCGTGAATTATTAGGTGGAAAAGGTGCTAATTTAGCAGAAATGACAAATTTAGGCTTGCCAATCCCACAAGGATTTACAGTTACAACAGAGGCATGTACAGAATACTATAATGACGGTAAAAAAATAAATGAAGAAATTCAAGAACAAATCTTTGCCGCATTAAAGAAATTAGAAGAAATGCAAGGGAAAAAATTTGGAGACAATAATGATCCACTATTAGTATCAGTAAGAAGCGGTGCTAGAGCATCAATGCCTGGTATGATGGATACAATATTAAATTTAGGTTTAAATGATGTTGCAGTTGAAGGCTTTGCAGCAAAAACAGGAAATCCAAGATTCGCATATGATTCATACAGAAGATTTATTCAAATGTATTCAGATGTTGTTATGGAGGTTCCAAAATCATTTTTTGAAAAAATAATAGATGAATTAAAAGTAGAAAAAGGGGTTCACTTTGATACAGAATTAACAACAGAAGACCTAAAAGAACTAGTAAAGAGATTTAAAGCTGTTTACAAAGAGAATATGAAGGGAGAAGAATTCCCACAAGATCCAGTAGAACAATTAATGGGAGCTGTTAAAGCTGTATTTAGAAGCTGGGACAACCCAAGAGCTATAGTTTACAGAAGAATGAATGATATACCAGGAGACTGGGGAACCGCTGTAAACGTACAAGCTATGGTATTTGGAAATATGGGAGAAACATCTGGAACAGGTGTTGCATTTACACGTAACCCATCAACAGGAGAAAAAGGAATATATGGTGAATATTTAATCAATGCACAAGGTGAAGACGTTGTTGCAGGTGTTAGAACGCCACAACCAATATCAAAACTAGCAGAAGATTTACCAGAATGTTATAAAGAATTTATGGAAATAGCAACAAAACTTGAAAATCACTATCGTGATATGCAAGATATGGAATTCACAATCCAAGAAGGAAAACTATACTTCTTACAAACAAGAAATGGAAAGAGAACAGCTCCAGCAGCTATAAACATTGCTTGTGACTTAGTTGATGAAGGAATGATAGATGAAAAAGAAGCAGTTTTAAGAATAGATGCTAAATCTTTAGACCAATTATTACACCCAACATTTGATAAAGAAAGCTTAAAGGCAGGAGAAGTAATAGGAGAAGCATTGCCAGCATCACCAGGAGCAGCAGCAGGTAAAGTAGTATTTACAGCTGAAGAAGCAAAAAATTTAGGAAAAGGTGGAAAAGGTGAAAGAGTAGTATTAGTAAGACTAGAAACAACACCAGAAGATATTGAAGGTATGGTAGCATCTCAAGGTATATTAACAGTTCGTGGTGGTATGACATCACATGCAGCTGTTGTTGCACGTGGTATGGGAACATGCTGTGTATCAGGTTGTGGAGAAATCAAAATAGATGAAGAAGCTAAGAAATTTGAACTTGGTGGATACACATTCCATGAAGGAGACTATATTTCATTAGATGGAACAACAGGAAAAATTTACAAAGGAGACATCAAAACAGTTGAAGCATCAGTTAGTGGAAACTTTGGAAGAATAATGGCTTGGGCAGACAAATATAGAAAACTTGGAGTTAGAACAAATGCAGATAACCCAAGAGACACAAAAAATGCTGTTCATTTAGGAGCAGAAGGTATAGGACTTTGCCGTACAGAGCATATGTTCTTCGAAGAAGACAGAATACCAAAAATAAGAAAAATGATATTAGCAGAAACAGTGGAAGCTCGTGAAGCTGCACTTAATGAATTAATACCATTCCAAAAAGGTGATTTCAAAGCAATGTACAAAGAGCTAAAGGGACTACCAATGACAGTACGTTACTTAGACCCACCTCTACATGAATTTTTACCTACAGAGGAAGAAGATATAATTGCTTTAGCTAAAGATATGGGTGTAACAGTAGAACATCTAAAAGCAAAATGTGCGGAGCTACATGAGTTTAACCCAATGATGGGACACAGAGGATGCCGTTTAGCAGTAACATATCCAGAAATAGCCAAAATGCAAACAAGAGCATTAATGGAGGCAGCTATAGAAGTTAAAGAAGAAGAAGGATACGATATTGTTCCAGAAATAATGATTCCATTAGTAGGAGAAAAGAAAGAATTAAAATTTGTAAAAGATATAGTAGTAGAAGTAGCAGAACAAGTAAAAAAAGAAAAAGGATCAGATATGAAGTATCATATTGGTACAATGGTTGAAATACCAAGAGCTGCACTTTTAGCTAACGAAGTAGCAGAAGAAGCTGAATTCTTCTCATTTGGAACAAACGACTTAACACAAATGACATTTGGATTTAGCCGTGACGATGCAGGAAAATTCTTAGACGCATACTACAAAGCAAAAATATATGAATCAGATCCTTTTGCAAAACTAGACCAAAACGGTGTAGGACAATTAGTTAAAATGGCTGTAGAAAAAGGAAAAGCAACAAGACCAGACATAAAACTTGGAATATGTGGAGAACATGGTGGAGAACCATCAAGTGTTGAATTCTGCCACAACATAGGATTAACTTATGTATCATGCTCACCATTCAGAGTTCCAATTGCAAGATTAGCAGCAGCACAAGCAGCAATCAAAAATCCAAAAGAATAAACAAATGTAGGAGCGACCATTGGGGGCGCTCCTTTGAAAAAAAAATTACAAAAAATCAAAAAAACTATTGACATTTAAAAAAAAATGGTTTATAATAATAAACTGTGAGTGGAAATGCAGGTGTAGTTCAATGGTAGAACCTCAGCCTTCCAAGCTGATGACGTGGGTTCGATTCCCACTACCTGCTCCAAAGTGTGACTAAAGTTGCAATAAATAAATAATTAATAGTGAAAAATGAATAATGAATAATTATCCATTTTTTTTTATACCTATAATTTATTTGAAACGTTACAAATAAGATTTTTTTAAAAATAACTTGACAAAATATTCCATAACTATTAAAATATAGTTAAAAATAAAGAAAAATATTACAAAATCAACATAAAAAGTTGCAAGAATTGTAAAAAAATGCTATAATAATATTGATATATCTTTGGAGGTGCTGAAGAAATGATAAAAATAAATAAAAAATTAATAATTTCAATAGCACTAGTAATTATAATAAGCTTTATACTAGTAAACAATGTGTTTGCAACTGTTGATCCAAGTGAATATGAACCAAATCCAGAAATCAGAGGTAGAAAGTTTATAGCCAAATCAAAAGCAGTATTAGGTTGGATACAGTATTTGGGAATTATAATTTCAATATTAGCTCTTGCTATAATAGGTGTAAAATATATGTTTAGTAGTGTAGAAGGAAAAGCAGAATATAAAAAAACCATGATTCCATATATAGTGGGTTGCTTTATGCTAATGGGAATATCAGTAATTATAGCATTAATTGAAAATGTTATAATTGGTTAAGGGGTGATAATATGAAAAGTGTAATAAAGATAATTGCAATATTAATTACAATATTAATTACTTTTACATATTTATCTACTAAAACATATGCGACAGATAATATTATAAAAGACGGAAGTTCTTTTATAGATGCGGGAAAAAGTGAACAAGGCAATACAATAGATGAAACAAAATTAAAAGAAACATCAGACTTCATATACAATGTATTATTTTCAATTGCAGTTGTAATAGCTTTTGCTGTAGGTATGGTAATAGGCATTCAATTTATAATGGGAAGTGCAGATGAAAAGGCAAAAATAAAAGAAACGCTATTGCCATATATAATAGGTGTATGCGTAATATTTGGTGCATTTACAATTTGGAAAGTAGTAGTAAATATAGGAAATGATATAGAGTCAACAAAAGGAATTTATGATTCAACCGAAAATGGTAGATATAGGTAATAAAAATATTTAAGTTATTAAGATTTTCTTAAAGTATTAAGAAAGTTCAAAAAATAAAAAAATAAATATTAAAGAAAGGGGTAAAAATATGAAAAAATCAATGAAGATATTTTCAATGCTAATGATTGCAGTTATGATGATAATGGTTGCTACACCAGTATTTGCTAGTAGTTCTCAAATAACACCAACACCACCTCAAAATACAGGTAACATATTAAAATTAGCAGGTAAAATACTTGGATTCTTACAATGGTTTGCTTTAATTGGTGGTACATTAATTATTGCGATACTTGGTATTAAATACATGATGGGAAGCTTAGAAGAAAAAGCAGAATACAAAAAATCTTTAATACCATTAATTGTAGGTGTAGTAGTAGTAATGGGAGCAACAACAATTGCAAATCTAATAATAAATACCTTTACATTATCATAAAATTAGAAATTAGAAAACTGGTTTTTAAATTAAACCAGTTTTTTTTTATGCAAATATTACAAAAATATTACAAAAATATTAAGTTTGTATTACATTTATCTAAATTCTTTCAAAATAAGACATTATTTGATATAATAAATATAGCTATTTTTAGGTGATTTTTACGAAGGGGGAGTTGTTTTGGCAACATATAATATACCAAGAAATGTAAAAGGTGAACGGAAGAATATTGATGATTTTCACAACAAAGTCATTAATATATACATGTGCTACTGGAGTTATAGGATTAATATTCTATGCTATATTTGGAGTACTTATGGGTTTAACATGGTTAGGAATTGCATTAGCAGTAGCATGTGCTGCAATAGGGTTTGTAATAGCTACATTTAAAATTCCTGATACAAATGCAATGGAATTAACCAGAAAAGCAGGACGGAGAATATATAGACCAAGCTTTTTTAAGATGGCTAAAATTTAGAAAAAAAGGCAATGTGATATATACATATTTAGATGCTAAGGAGGAAAAAGAGTAATGGATAATTTAATGAATAGTTTAACTATAATTTTGGTAATGCTAATATTTTTTATAATAGTACTAGCATTTATATATTGGTATATGTCATACAAGGGCAAAAAGAAGGCTGAGGAAGAGGAAAAAAGCAATACATCAGGAGGAACTACAAAAATAGCAAAGGAATATACAAAAAAGTCAATTTTTCAATTTATGCAATTTGATAAAATTGAAGATAATATGATTGTACAAGACAATGGTCAAAGATATCTAATGGTAATAGAGTGTGAAGGTGTAAACTATGATTTGATGTCTCAAGTTGAAAAAACAGCAGTCGAAGCAGGATTTGTACAATTCCTAAATACGTTAAGGTATCCTATACAATTATACACACAAACAAGAACAATAAATATAGGAGAAAGCATACAAAATTATAAAAGTAAATTAGCAATTGAAAAAAAAGAGTTAGATGCTAAGCAACAAGAATATAATAGATTATTAAAATCTGACAGTTATAATGAAAAACAAGCAGATATACTAAGAAGAGAATTAATAAGACTTAAAAACTTATATGAATATGGACAAGATGTAATAGAAAATATACAAAAAACAAGCCAAAATAAAAATGTATTAAGAAAACACTATTATATAGTAGTGCCATATAATAGTTTGGAGATAGGAACAGAGTTATTAGATGAAGAAGAAAAGAAAAGTATGATTTTTTCAGAACTATATACAAGAGCACAGAGTTTAATAAGGGCATTATTTGCTTGTGAAATGAAATGTAGAATATTAAATTCAAATGAGTTAGTTGAATTATTATATATAGCATATAACAGAGATGAATCAGAAACATACAGTGTTGAAAAAGCAATTAAAGCAGGATATAGTGAACTTTATACAACAGCGCCTGATGTTTTAGATAAGAGAATGAAAGCATTAGATGAACGTATAGAGGAAAGTGCTACAAAGTTAGCGAAGGAAACTATAGATGAAGTAAGACTTGAAAAAGAAAGAAAAATAATCAAAAAAGAAGAAAATTTTGAAGAACTCGTAAAACAAATGGCAGAAGCATTGCTAAAAGAAAACGAAAAATATGTTGGAAAAGATGTTGCAAAAAAAGCAATAAATAAAATAAATGAAAAAGGAGAAGGAGGAGAAAAAGATGAGCAGAAAGCAAAGAAGAGAACAAGAAGAACTTCAAATGAGAAATAATTCAAAACAAGATGAATTAGAATATGATATACTAAGAAAAAAGACTATAAAAGAATTAATTGCACCATCAGGAATAGATGCATCTAATATTGACCACTTAGAAATAATTTCAAATACTACAAGATACGCAAGAAGCTTCTTTGTATCAAGTTTACCTCGTATGTGTACCTTCCCAGAATTGTTTAGAGATATGTATTTATTTGGAGATATTAATACATCTGTATATATTAACCCTGTTCCAGAAGCAAGATCACAAAATGAACTAAATAGAGTAATAAATCAATTAGAAACAGAAAGAATTGTAGCAGCAGATAGAGGAAATATAAACCGTGAAAGTATTTTATCACAAAAAAGGCTAGAAGCAGAGGGACTAAGAGATGAAATAGCAGCTGGATTTAATAAGCTTTTTGAAGCATCAATAGTAGCAACTTTATTTACATACAATTTACAAAATCTAGAAGCATATTCAAAACTATTAGCAACAGAGCTTTCTAAAACATTAGTAGGAATAAAATCTGCATGGGCAATGCAAGATGAAGCATTTCAATCAAATGTACCACTTATGAAAAATCAAATAAAAAAAACACATACTTTTGACCGTAATTCAATGGCAACAGTATTTCCTTTCACCACATCAGAAGTTGGACACTTAACAGGCATCCCATTAGGAATGAATAAACAGACAGGTGTACCAATTTTGTTTGATAATTTCCATCCAAGTTTAGCGAACTATAATATGGTAGTATTTGCTAAATCTGGTGCAGGTAAATCTGTTACAATGAAAACGTTAATTTCACGTTCAGCAGTTTTAATGGGTATTGAGAGTTTAGCATTAGATGCAGAAGGAGAATACAAAATAGTTGCTGAAAGTCTGGGCGGAATAAATGTTGTGATTAGTCCAACTTCTAACACAATAATAAACCTATTCGACATAGAAGAAGAAAAAATAAAAGACGAAATAACAGGAAGAGAAAGAACAATACTAAATGTAGAAAATAAAATAGAAGATGTAACACAAGCATTAATCACAATGGCAAGAGGAAGCACAAGAAGTGATGAAGTTAATGAACTTACAAAACAAATAATAGCAGAAGCAGTTGCAGAAGAATATACAAGATGTGGAATAACTGCAGATCCAAACAGCTTATATGTAGATGGACAAGCAGGATTTAGATTAAGTACCTTAACAAGGGAAAAGAAGAAGATGCCAACAATAGGCTCTTGGTATAAAACATTATTAAAAAAAGCAGAAGAAAACACAGATGAAAACTATACTTTCCATTACAGCTATTTAAAGAAGGTTATGAAACAATATGTAAGAGAATTAAATGGACAAATGGCATATTTTGATGGACAATCAACTTTTGATTTATTAGAAGGAGTACCATTTATAAACTTAGACATATCACAACTAGAGGAAAGATTTGCAAGACCGCTTGCACAACAAATATTATTATCATGGATTTGGGAAAAATTCGTAAAGAAAAATAGTGAAGATAGAACTAAAGCAACAAAGAAAAGAGTTTTAGTAGACGAGGCATGGATGTTACTTCCATTCCCAGAAGCGGTAGACTTCTTAAATAAAATGGCAAGACGTGCAAGAAAAAGAAATGTATCATTAGCAATAGTATCACAAAGATTTCAAGACTTCTATGAGAAACCAGAAGCACAAGCAGTACTTACATCATCAGATACAAAGTTATTCTTAGCACAAGATAAATCAGAAATACAATATGTAAAAGAAGTATTTAAACTAAGTGAAGGTGAGGCAAACTTCTTAGTAACATGTACTATAGGGGAGGGACTATTAAAAGTAGGTGGAGATACAGCAATACTTCAAATAACACCAACAAGAAAAGAATTTGAATTTATGGAGACAAATCTAAACAAATTAGCAGAAAAAAACTAATTTAAAATAGTAAAATGTACTTAATTTTACGTAAATTTACATAAATTACTTTAAAACGTAGGAAAAATATGGTATAATAAAAAAGATAAAGAAGCCTTTAAGAAAGGGGAAAACTTTAAAAATGGAAGTTTTTACAAAAAACACAGTAATTAAAAAGATTTTAATAGTATTAATAGTAATAATAATGATAAATAATTTTATTATGCCAAATTATGTGCATGCATCACCAGGAAGTAAACTAGTATCCGGATTATTCTATTTAATAGCGTACATAGGAGATGTATTTATTGAATTGATGCAAGGCATGATGATAGGAAACCCAGAAATAAAGGTTGGAGAAAATTATGAAATACTATACTCGCCAGGAGTTATTTTCTCAAATCAAGTTTTACTTCTTGATGTAAACTTTATTTCCCCAAATCAAGGGAATACAGATAGAACGCATGGAACAGAGACAGAAGAGACCATATTTAACAAGAAATATAACTATTGGCTTAACAAAACTAAAGCAGAAAATGAGGCGCAGGAAGACGTAGAAATGTTATTACAACAATATGGATATGATGAAGAAGATTCTAAAAGTGAAAAAAGACAAAGGGAACAATATATTATTGAATATCAATGGAGGTCAAATCAAGGAGATCAATATAAATTAACATATATAGATAATAATAGTTTTATAAGAGTTGTTCTAAACAAAGTTAAAGGTATCGTAACAGGTGAAATTACATCAACTGCAAAAGAATTAAGAGGTAATATAGCTAAATGGTATGTTGCATTAAGAAATTTTGCTCTTGTTGGATTATTATCAGTCTTATTATATATAGGTATAAGAATTATCTTAAGTAGTTCATCAGCACAAGATAAAGCAAAATATAAAAATATGCTTAAGGACTGGCTTGTAGCAATTTGCATAATATTTGTTTTACATTATATTATGGCATTTATGTTACAAATGACAAGTAGCTTAAATAATATTATAAAAAATAATGTAGTTACAAGTTCACAAAGAGGAGCTAAAGATGAATTAATATCATCAATAAGAAACAATATAGGAAGTAGTTATGAGCAAGCAGCTGCAAAGAATACTGCGGGATATACAGTTATGTATTTAACACTAGTAATATTAACAGGAATATTTACTGTGCAGTACTTAAAAAGGGTTGTATATATGGCCTTCTTAACAATGATAGCACCGATGATTGCCTTAACATATCCATTAGACAAAATAAAAGATGGAAAAGCTCAAGCCTTTAGTTTTTGGATTAAAGAATACATTTTTAACTGCCTAATACAACCAGTACACTTTTTACTATATACACTCTTGATAACAAATTCAAAAGAGTTTGCTACAAGTAATATGTTGTATGCAATAGTTGCATTAGCCTTTTTGGTACCAGCGGAAAAATTAATAAAAGATATGTTTGGAATGAAATCACAATCACCAGTAGGAACTTTAGGGGCAGCAGCTGGTGGAGCTCTTGTAATGAATATGCTAAATAAAATGAAGGATAAAGGTCCAAAAGAAAGTGGAGGAGGAGCAGGAGGTTCAAGCTCACCAAAAGGAACAAGAACAGCAACAAGAGGTGGCGATACAGGAGCAACAAGCCAACAAGGAGCTGGAGGAACACAACCACTTTCAACACTACCAATAGATTCTTCTGATGGTGCAACAGGAGGTCAAGTTGGTGGTTCAGGTGCAAATCATAAAAGCATTAGAAAAATGCTCGTAAAAGGAGCAGATAGGATTAAACCATATGGTAAGAAGTTTACTAGAGCAATTGGTGGAGTGGCAGGTGCAACAATAGGAACAGCAACAGGACTTGCAACAGGAGACTTTAGTAATGTAGCCAAATATGCAGCAACTGGTGCAGTTGCAGGAGGTTCAATAGCAGGAAATATAGGAGGAAGTTTAGATAAAGGAATTGATAAGATTCAAGAATATATTATGGGTAATGAAAAATTTTCTAATTCTAAATTCGATAAAGAATTTTACAAGAGTGATGGATACAAACAAATAGCACAAGACCAGGCTTTACTAGAAGAATATGGAGGAAAAGCTGGAATTGAGCAAGCTACTCAAGAATTCTTAGAAAATGGAATAACCGATGCTACTCAAATAAGAAAAGCAATGAAAAAAGGTATATCAGGAGACGAATTTAAATCTTATTCAAAACTGGGTATAACAAATGTTGACGAAATAGCAGCAGCTAAGCGCAAATGGGGTTCTGCAAGTTATTATGCAAACTTGAAAAAAATAGCAAAATTTGCAAAGAATAAATCTTCAGATGAATTTAAAGCAATGATTTCAAATATAAGAATAAATGGAACAGATACGCCTACAACAGATGAAGTAAACAAAATATATGATAATATTGTGGATTTATTATAAATTTAAAAGGCAGGCATGATATACATTATATCTGCCTGTTTTAATAAAAGAGGGTGAAGTAATGGATTTAGAACCAATGAATGATGAAAAATTAGATAGTGAAGCAAAATATGAAATTAACAAATTTAAAAAGAATATTGAAAAAAAACAAAGAAAAAAGATAATGAGGAATATAATAAAAGCAGCAGCATTACCAATAATAATTCTTGTAGTTAAAGTTATGGCAATAGCAATAATTTCGATTGTTTTAATAGCACTATTTAGCTCTTTACTAACAGGAGATGGAAACATAGATGGAAAAGCCGAAAATGCTGAAGCAAGTATAACAACTAGTAGCTTAGAAAAATATTTGCAACAATTTTCTCATTCTGGTGAAGCTCCTAAAAGTGCAGACGGTAAATTCTATAAAATGTATAGTGATGGAAAGTATCCAACAATAGGTAATGCTGATATAAAGTGGAGCACATGGCAAAGTAAATTTGCTTGTTCTGGAGTAGTTCTAACAGCAGATGGACAAATTAAAAAAGTTGAAGATGTTCAAAAATATGTAAATGGGTTCTTATCAAGAGGAGATGTTGGAATTTATAGTAAAGAAGAAATAAATATGCTGAATATTTTCATTGAAAAGGAATTAGTAGATAATATTGGACAAGAAATTAGAGACTATTTTTATAATAAAGTAGTAAGTGAAACAAATGAAAAAGGATTAAATTTATCACAACAACAATTGTATGCATTAACAACAATTTGTTATAATAGAGGAAATATAAAGCTAACAATAAACGGACGAACCACTACTTTTTTAGAAGTATACAATAGAGCATCAAGCCTATATTCAGTAAATTCATGGGAACATAATAGATACATATGGGATAATTGGTGGAGCTATTCAACAAAAGGCGATCGTTCAAGGTCAAGAGATGCTTCGTTTGAAACATATGTAAAAGGTTATTATGATTTAACGCAATCAAGAGGAGGAGGAGTTTTTGCTAGAACTTGTTACGTATATTGGACACAGGAACAGTTAAATAGACTAGATAGCCCAAAAAACCTACCAGTTACAAGAACTTCAGAAAATGAACAAGAAATATTCTCATACAATGAAAATACTGGAGAAGGAACTGGTAGTGCTACATTTGAAGGACAAACGTTAAACGTACCTAGTTATACAAGTACGACTTCAGGAAGAACCTTTTTACTATATAAGCAAGCTAACCAACCATGGAGTAATTTGCAAGCAGGGTATGATTCTAAAACAAAAGAACCAGGTACAATTGCTAAAAGGGGATGTTTAATAACTGCAATGGCAAGCATAATGACAGGATATGGAGTAAAGGTTACTCCAGGTGACTTATCTTATAGTTCTCATGGTATAAATACAGCTAGTACATTTTCGAAATATGGACTTAAAGCAAATCGTGTATCAAAAAATGAAATAAGAAACAGTTTAAGACAAGGTTATCAAGTTCTAATTGATGTTCGGACCAGGGCCTTTTACAAAAAGCCAACATAAGATGGCACTAATTGATATAAACCTTTTAGGTACAAAGGTATATGTATCTAATCCAAGTAGAGGAGCTGAATATTCAGGTTGGCAAGACTTTGATTATGTTACCACTTCATTAAAAGGTGCTTATAAAGTTAATTCAAGATAACATTTTAGACAAATTAATCGAGGAGGAATATCTAATGAAATGTATTAAAGTACTAATATGGATTATATTAATATTAATAATATCAGTTATCATTGCAATGCTAGTTGTAAAAAATATGAATACAGATGGAAAAACAAAAAATGTTAATATACTTACATCAGACAATAATGATGAGGAATTATCTTTTGATGATATCGGAGATTTATATGATGAAGATTATTCAGATGGAGTAATAATATTAACGAACCAGAACAGTTTTTTCTCAATAGAAAAGATGATACAAACATATTTTATATATTTGAAATCTGGAAACATTGAAGCAGTATATTCTATTTTAGATAATTCATATTTAACAGCAAATGGAGCAAACAAAGAAAATGTGTTAGAAAAGGCAAGGCAAGGTTTATTTTATGATGGAAATTATATAGCAAAAGAAATATATATAAAAGACTCTCAGGAAAAGCCAAATTACTATATATCTGGTATATTAGAAAAGGACTCATCTAAGATGGAAATATACTTTACATTATATAAAGACATAAAAAATGATACATATTCATTGAAACCAATAAATAGCCAAGAATACGTATTATATACATCTTCATCACAAACTGAGAATCATTCGGAGGACATACAGAAAAATGACTATAACAAAATTATAAATGTATCATTAGAAGATGAAGAAATTGCAAGAAAATATTTTGAAAGATATATAAATGATGCAAGATATTATCCACAAGATGCATATAACACTTTAGATGAAGAATATAAAAAATTAAAATTTGGAAGCTTTGAGAACTATCAAGAATACTTAATAAGCAAGTCTTCACAATTAGAATCTCTAGACGTTAAAGCTATTAAAGAAGAAACTGAATTTGCAAGTGAAGAAGATTATATATCATATATACAAAATATAAAACTGGGGAAATTAGAAAAATATTCTCTTACTATGGTAGGAGATACAACGTATTGCAAATGTATAGATACATATGACAACTATTACATATTTAAAGCAACAGGTGTTATGAACTATAAGTTGTTATTAGATATCTATACAGTAGATTTACCAGAATTTTTAGAGCAGTATAAAGAAGCAACAACAGAGGAAAAAGGAGAATTAAATATACAAAAAATATTTGAAGCAATAAATGAAAAAGACTATAAATATGTATACAACAAACTTGAACCAACATATAGAGCAACTGTTGCAAGCGATTATGAAACTTTTAAATCATATATGATGAATAATCTATTTGAAAAAAATGTAGTAGAATTTGAAGATTATACAGAAAATAATAATGATTTAATATATACAATAACAATAACAGATGAAACAGAAAACAATCAAAATGAAATAAAAATGATAATAAATATGAAATTAGGAGAAAACACAGATTTTAGTATAAAATTTGAATAAAAGGGGGATATATTGTGGAAGAAAATGAAGGAAAAGATTTAGCAAAAGATATGAAAGAAGAAGTAGTTTTACAAGAAAAATATTATGAAAATGTTAAACTAGAGTTAGAAAAAATAGTCCTATCAAATGTAACACTTGCTGAAAAACATATTCAAAGAGAAGAAAAAGGGAAAAAAATAGTAACATATGATATATACATTAAATTTAAAGAAGAAGATGTTGTAATTGCAAGCATAGATGAAAATGGAAAATTAATTCCAAATGAAGCTTTATTAAAAGATGAAAAATACACTTCGGAAGAACAAAGAAAATTAGGAGATATGATAAATCTACTTGGACTACAAAAAGAGGAAGTGGATTTACAAAAATTACAAGAACAATTAAGAGAAATTGAAGCAAAAACAAAAGAAGAACTAAAAAAAGATGAAACAGAAGAAGAAAAAGACGAAGAAACCAATAAAGACGACAAAGAAAAAGAAGGCAATGAAGAAGTAGATAAAGAAGAGGAGTCAGAAAAGCAAGAAGTTGCTAAACAATATAAAGTTAACACAAAAGATGTAGTACACTTAAATACAAAAGGTGAGAAGATAACAGAAGATAAAGATTTTGCGGGTCTAGTAAAATGGGCTGAAGGGAGAAAAGATATTTATATAATTGCAAATAGATATGGAGAAATAGACAAAGTTGTGGAGAAAAAAGATGGAAAGTTTAGCGAAATAGAAGCAGATTTACCTAAAGTTCATGGTAATAATCCTAATATAACCATACAAAGAATTGGTAAAGATAAAATAACAGAAGAAAAACCACTTAAAATACATCAATTAGATTCAAGAACAGCATTAGCAACGGTAAGAAATGAGTGGGGAGAATTAGAAACTTTATATTGTAGAAAACAAGAGGGAGAACAAAAATATTGGGGAAGTGTTATTCCAGAAAATGCAGGAAAAAATGTAAGACAATTAGAATATAAAGAAAGGTCATTTATGGATCCTAAGAATACTTCTTCAATGGACTTAGCAGATAAAGAAGACGAGTTATTAAAAGCACAAGATTTAGAGGATAGAGGAGTTCCTTCTAAAGAGAAGGGAATTCAGACCTATGAAATTAATGGAAATACAGACCAAAATAGAGAAGTTGCAAAAGAGGATATAGTTGAAGACTTGATGAAAAGAGATGGTATTATTGATAAATTAACTGTGCCACCAGGGTACTATGAAAACAAAGCTGAAAAAGTTTTACAATTGATTGAAAATAATAAAGATATAATATATGAACAAGCAGTAAAACAAATAGAGAGAGCAGAAGAACGAGAAGAACGGAGGAATAACTCCAGGAGAAAATAGGAGAAGAGAATAGTTTTGAATTTGCTTTTATATTGAATTTATGGTATAATTGAGTTACATAAAATCCAATTAGGATAATTAAAAAGGAGGAAAAAATGCTTGTATTTTGTATGATGGTTCTTATATTTGTTGCAGCATTTAGTACAAATTCATCATTGTCAGATACAATATATGTAATCATTGTTTTATACAATGCATGGCGATTATTAGTAGCCATAAGTAATGCTAAAAAGAACAAGGCCGAATTAGTCAGAGCACTTCTTATCAATGGTGGAATATTAGCTTATTGTATTTGGTGCTTATTTTAATCTCCTTACCAGTTCGAAAAATTTTGAACTGGTTTTTTTGTATAGAAATTAAAAAAACAACAATAATAATATTGAGGAGATGATTTATTTTGAAAATTAAAAAAATTATAATTTCTTTGATATTATTTATAATGATAATTTCAATATCAACTATATCAAGTGCAATGACACATTATCAAGTAGTTGGGACAAGTACTGGATTAGTTACAGCTTCAGCATTAAACGTTAGACAAGGACCAGGAACAAACTATAAAATTGTAACAATGATTTATAAAAACGAATATATACGTGTATTTGCAAAAATAGGCGACTGGTATGTAATACAAACAAATGGCGATTATATTGGAATGGTAAGTGCAAAATATGTAAAATTAATATATCCAAATACTACTAATAAAACAAACACACCAACACCAAAAACAAATGATAACAATAGCGGACTAACGGCAGATGAGCTAGAGGTTTTTAACTTAATAAATTCAAAAAGGTCGGCGGCAGGACTAGCACTACTAAAAGTAGATTCAGAAGTTCAAAATGTAGCAAGAGCAAAAGCACAAGATATGGTAGACAAAAACTATTTTTCACACACTTCTCCAACCTATGGTTCTCCATTTGATATGATGAAAAGCTTCGGAATAAAATATAAAACAGCAGGAGAGAACATTGCAGGAAATTCAAGCAACACAGGAGCAGTAAATGCATGGATGAATTCAGAGGGACACAAAGCAAATATATTAAATAGTAGTTTTAACTATACAGGAGTAGGAGTTGTAAGTAGTCCTAAATATGGAAAAATTTATGTTCAAATGTTTATTGGAAAATAAACTTTTGGCAAAAAACATCCACAGTATGCACAACATACTGTGGATAATTTTTGTAATATATACGACAGTCTTTATTTAAGACTTTTTCAAATATAGGACAATACAAAAAATGATTTTTTTGTATTATCTTATTTTTTGTGGTATACTAATTAATATAAGGTATAGGAGCACTAATTACTCCACTAGCATATTCAAGTGAGTTTAATGAAAATTTGTTATTGTTAGCTATGTCTATATTATATATATGGATTTCGTGTTTCATAGGCAAGAGAGATACTATAACAAGATATAAAGCAGGAGTTTTATTAGTGTTTTTCGTATATTATATGTTTAAATTATTTGTATAAATTTGAATGATTAGAATTTTAGGGAAAAGTGATTCTAAGGTTGATGAAAGGATAATGCATAGATATGAATAAAAAAGCAGCAATAGAAATAATAAAAAAATTAAAAAAATATTATCCAGATGCAACATGCAGTTTAGATTTTGAAACACCATTTCAAATGGTTATGGCAGTTATGCTATCTGCACAATGTACAGATGAAAGAGTTAACAAAACAACGCCAGAGTTATTTGAAAAATACGCAACACCACAAGATATATGTGATATGGACATAGATAAATTAGAAAAGATAATACATCCATGTGGATTTTACAAAAATAAAGCTAAAAACATAAAAGAAATGGCAAAAAAGATTTTGGAAAAATACAATGGACAAGTACCACAAACAATGGAGGAGCTAATAAGCTTGCCAGGAGTAGGAAGAAAAAGTGCAAATGTAATAATGCTTGAAGTCTATAATAACCCTCAAGGAATAGCTATAGACACACATGCAAAAAGAATAGCAAAAAGAGTAGGACTATCAAAAGAAAATACACCAGAGAAAATAGAGCAAGATATATTAAAACTAATACCTAAAAAATACTACAAAGATGTAAACCACTTACTAGTATGCCATGGAAGGAAAATATGTGAAGCACGAAAGCCAAAATGTGAAGAGTGTCCAATAAAAAAAGATTGCAATACATATAAAAGTAACATTAAATTGTCCTAGATAATATAATAATCTAAGGTGATCTTTTATGAAATTAGCAATTTGCTTAGCAGGTGGAGGAGTAAAGGGTGCTGCACACATAGGAGTTTTAAAAGCAATTGAAGAGGCAAATATCAAGTATGATTACATATCTGGAACATCTTCTGGAAGTATTGTAGCAAGCCTTATTGCAATGGGGTACAAATCAGATGAAATTTATGAACTGTTTAAAAAATATTGTAAGAAAATAAAACACATTGATTTCAAAAATGTTGCAAAATTGGTAATAGGAATAGTTCTAAGAAGAAGCTTAATAATTGATGGACTAAATAGTGGAGAGCAAATAGAAAAAATAATAAATGAAGCAGCAAGCAAAAAAGGAATATACAATATAAATCAAATAAAAGTAAATTTATTTATTCCAAGTGTTGAATTAAATACAGGTATGCTATATATGTTTTCTTCAATGAAAAAAAGAGGAATATATTCAGACGAAATAAAATATGTAGATGATATTAGCATAGCAAAAGCAGTAAGAGCAAGTTGCAGTTATCCGGGAATTTTTTCTCCATACAAATATGAAAATTATGAATTAATAGATGGAGGAATACGCGAAAACATCCCTTGGAGAGAAACAAAAGCAAGTGGAGCAGATAAAGTATTTTGCATAAAATTTGAAAACAAGAAAAAAACAAAATGTAGGAAAAACATAGTAGATGTTTTAGTAGGTTCGATAGACATATTATGTCATGAACTATCAAATTATGAAACAGATGGAGCGGACTTTTTACTAACACTAAGAACGAACAACATATCATTACTAGATTGTTCAAAAATTGATGAATTATATGAGCTTGGATATAGAGAAGGAAAAAAATACTTACAAAAAAACATTAACTTAATAAAATAAATCTGGAAATTGTTTTACTATGCCAGCTACAAAGTATTTAGACATTTTCAAAATTTCAGCTTGAACCTTATCAAATGCTCTAATATCGGCAGGATAATCCTTTCTTAAACGTGCAGCAACCTCGTCAGAAGTTAGTTTTAAATGGTTGTACAACATATTACGAACATTTTCTTTTGAATAAAAAGGATTAATTTTGCCAAAAGCATCAGCCATTTCATCAGCATTTCTATACCACTGATCATTTAATTCACTAGCCAATGTTTGATTATTATTCTTAAGTGCTACAATCAATTTTTCGCCAATAACCAAATGCTCAGTTAGTAAATTTTGAATAGTATCAGCAATTTTTAATCCATAATACCTTCTAAAGATATTTGCAATATCTCTAGGGTTTTACAACAATCTAGCTCGTGTAGCATCTAAATCACTTAAATCTTCTGCAATACTTATTAAAAGTAATCTGGTCCAAAAAATGTGCTCAAGCCATTTAAGATTCATATCCTCAAGTAAATGTACTTGATTAATACTAATCCAATAATCCTCAGGTTTCATATAATTATAATATCATAAATTCACCTCTATTAATAGAATATTAAAAGTTAATAAAATTGTTACTACAAAATTAATTGTAATAATCTTACGTAAATATACAACCCCTGCCTTTAGCTACATCATATTACTAATAAAAATTTTAACCACAAACTGAGAGGTAATAGAAAGGAAAAAACTTTTTAAAATATTTTCAAAAAAAGTGT
>ULVA01010207.1_pt1 | contig 47452 bp, 34 predicted proteins | sample 1958811 | NCBI WGS metagenome assembly ULVA01 (sample SAMEA4835768, study PRJEB28245) | human gut metagenome | biome: gut microbiome; material: fecal sample | place: Denmark | collected 2008
ATTAATTTTCCCCAACTGTCATATGTATATGATACTACTTGAGTTAGGTTATTGTCAAGTATTCCTATTATATCTCCTTGTAGGTTTTTGATATAGTAATATTGAGTATTGTTATATTTTAGTCCTATGATATTTCCTGACTCATCGTAACTATAATAGATTACATCATTGCTTCCATCTTTTTTCTCATATATTACTTTTGTTCCTTCTGTATGGTATCGTGTAACTACTCCATTTACATTTTTCTCTATTCTTATTCCTTCATCATTATATTTATATTGATATGTATTTGTTCCATTTACTATTTGTGCTAATTCTCTTCCATTTTGCCAAGTGTAGTTGTTTCCATTGTATATTATTGGGTTTCCTATTGCATCATAGGTTATTGCTTGTCCGTTATAGCTTGTTAGTTGGTCCTTCCAATTTGTATTTGTGTAGCTGTAGTTTATTGTATTTGTTGCTGTTCCTAAGTTTTCTGTTGTATATGGATATTCTGTTTTGGTTGTTATATTTCCGCCTAAATTATATGTATATATTATTGTTTTGCTTAGGTCACTATTATCTTCTCTTATTAGTTGGTTTAATTCATCATAATGGTATGTTGCTTTTAGTATGCTTCCTTCTGTGATTGTTTGGATATTACCTAGGTTGTCATATGTATAACTTATGTTGTTTGTTCCGTTTGTTATACTTGATATGCTTGTTGTTGTTTTGTTGTTACCTAAATTTCCATAATTGTATTGTGTTGTATATGTGTTTGTTCCTACTTTTAGCTGTTTATTTGCTATTCTTGATAGTGTATCATAGTTTGTTACTACATTTATGTTATTATTTAGGTTTAAATTTGTTATTCTATTATTTTTATCAAATGTATAATTTATCTCGTTTGTTGCATTGCCTAGTTTATATTTTTTGCTATTTATATTATTATTTTGATCATAAGTATAACTTCTTGTAAAATTATATGTTGTGTTATTTACTTTTACTAGTCTATCTGCTAAGTCGTAAGTATAATAGGTTTTTATTCCCTCTGGTGATTGTGAATATGCTAGGTTTGATTTTGCATCATATTCATACTGATATGTTCCCTGTGTTTTTGTTTGTGTTATCATTCTGTTAAATCTATCATAAGTGTATGATATTTGTTGATTATTTCCATATGTTGCACTGGTTAAAAGTCCATTGTTTGTTGCATAGTTATTTGTTATTAATGTTTGGCTTCCAACCTTTACTTGACTTGTATTTCCAAATTTATCATATATAAAGCTATAGCTAAATCCGTTATGTGTTATGGTATTTAGTCTATCATTTGCATAAGTATAGCTATTTTGATAGTTTTGACCATTTGCTGTTTTTCTTGCTGTTTGAATTCTGTTTAAGGTATCATAGGTATAGTTTATTATATTATTTTTTGCATCTGTTACTTTTGTTAGTGTTCCTGTTGTTTGGTTATATTCATAGTTTGTTTCATTTTCTTTTTCATCTGTTAATTTGGTTAAATAGTTTCCATTAGCTGTGTATTCTGCTTTTGTTTCTATATATTGAGAATCTATATTGTTTTTTACTTTTGAGTTTGTTGCTTCTCCGTATTGATTGTATTCAAAATTATAATTTATGCCTGCACTGCTTATTGCTTTTGTTAATCTATGCTTATATGTTGTATCATATTGATATTCAAATGTGCCACCCTTTGGATTTGTATATTCTATTAAATTGTCATTTCCATCATAATTAAACGTATTTTGCTGTTTTGCCAAGTCTTGTGTTTTTATTAAATTTCCTTTTGAATCATATTGATAGCTTTGCCCAAATTCATCTTTGAATAAAGATATATTTGTAATATATGCTTCGTTTACATTTTCATAGAAACAGAAGTATACTTGTATCATTTTATAATCGTGATTAGCTACAAATTCATGTTGCACAAATTGCCATTGATTGCTTGGATTAATACCTACTGATAACCATTGCTCTGTATTATCAGGTGCTATTACATTTATTGCTATTGTATTACAGGTATTTCCCTTTGCTCTAGTTCCTCCCGCATATACCCATGCTGATACGCTAAATGTGTCTCCTGCTTTTCCACTTGTTATTATATTCTGGTATATTCCTTTCCTCTTACTTGTATCTCCATATAGTCTAAATAAATTATACGTTCCTACTGTTGCTACACTATCCCACATTGATGGTGCGTTAAAGGTTGTCCATTTTTTTGAATTGTTTCCAGGATAATCAAAAGCTGAATTTTCTATCATATTGTATTTATTTGCTATTGTGCCTTCTTCTAATTGTGCATCATCAAAATATATACTACCTTTACAGCCCATTAAACCTAAGCAGACATACAAATCTGATGTTGCATTTGCTGGATATGTAAATGTAAAAGAATATTCTTGCCATCCATTTGTATTTTGAATGTACTCTGACTGTGGTCTAACTAATTCTCCATTTTCATTATAATAATATACAAATAATTGCCCTCCTTCATTTGAAGTTAAATTTACTGTTTTTGCCTTTACTGAAAAAGTATATGTTTTTCCTTTTGGTATAGCTAATGTTTGAGCATAAAAAGTATAATAGCTACCTTGTGCTGGATTTGTAAGTTTTAGACTTCTATTACCACTATATTTTTCTTCTGTCGTCATACAATATGTGCCTTGGTTTAATCCCCAATTAGAACCTACCCATTCTCCATCATATTCTGCACTTCCGTTTATTAGTAAATTATTTACTGATTTTGTTAAATTTCCATCAAGTGTTAATTTATTTTTACTTCCTCCACTTGTCCCATAATTATAAACCTTTCCGTAAGCTTCTTTAAAGTTTTGTGCACCTTTTCCAAAATCTGCTACACTTATTGCTTGTCCCCAGTCGTTAAATGTTACGTTATTACTATATCCTTGGTTATCAGTAAATGTAGTTAAATTATTGCTATATGTTATATCCATGCTATTCCCAACTGTAACAGCGTCATTAGCATACTCTGATATTTTTTTCACTCTCTTTGTTTTATCTGGATAATATTGATATTTTATTAATGAACCATCAATTTTTTGTAATGCATTTAATACGTTATTTGAAAAGTCATAATATGTTCTCAGTCCATCTGGATATTTGATATTATCTAATATACCTGTACTTCCATATGTGTATTCTATTATTTTTCCATCTGGCCCTATCAGTTTTGATAAATAATATCCACTATATTGAAATGTTATTGCTTGTCCTGCTGCATCTGTTACTTTTACTATTATAAATTGGTCTGAAATTGTATCTAGAAAACTTATTACGGTTTTATTACCATTATTGTCTTCTATTTCTTTTAAATGCCATAAGTATTCTCCAGCAACCATTCTTCTTTCAAATCTTAATATATTGTCGCCTTTGTCTTTCATTATAAACATTACTGAGGTTGTGTCTAATGTTAATTCTAAACCTAATCCATCTTCATCTTTATATGTATATGCCGATTCTTTTGTGAAATAATGTCTAGTTCCATCTTCATCCGTATATTCTGCATAATCTGCTGCTCCTATTGTTACCAATTTTATTGTTTGGCTTATATTTAATCTAACGCCTTTTCCAAAACGTAAATTTGTATCTTTATCATTTGTATTGTATATGTGTTTAATTGTTACAGGCATTCTTACCCCTGGTGTTGATATGTCTTCATGTACCCATGTTAAATTTCCATTGTAGTCATTTGTATATACAGTTCCTGCCCTTCCTAAATTTTGTACATGATAGCTTAAGTAATCTTCTAAACCTGTTTGATTTCTATATATTATTTGTACTACTGGTCTTCCTTCATACCATGCTGAGGTTGTATCTGCTGAAATAAAGTAAGCATTGTTTTCTGTTGAATTGTTTGCTTCCATATGTTCTTTTATCATTACTCCATAATTATTCCCTGTTGTATACCATTCTTTTGCTACTGAAGTAATATTAAAGTTATATTGTTTACATTGATTGTTGTAGTCAAATTGGTAAAGTATATAGTCTTCTATTCTAGGTTCGTAATTACTATTTGCATTACTCCAAACTGCTGTTGTTTCATCCCAGTCACTCGTCATTTTATGTACATCTAACTGTATTTGCCTTGTTGGTGGAGTCCATTCGGTTGTTTTGGGATAACTAAATATATTTAAATATGCTCCTATTATCTGGTCTCCTGCCTTTAATTCTGGTAAATCAAATTTAATTAAGCTTCTGTCTGGTACGTTTACATCATTTCCTGCTCTAAATATATGTGCATTACCTTTTGGGTTGTTGCCTTGAGTTGAATATATGAATGTGTCTTGTATGTCTTGATAATATCTAGATGTAAGTATACTAGGATCTATAACTACAGGATATATTCTGCTTGTTTCTTCTAACCAGTTTTTGTCTGGTACTATTGTTACTAAATATTTTCCATTTTGCTCTTCTAAATAAACTTCTATATCATTACTTGTTTCTAAATTGCTATCATACATAAAAGGTGCTTTTATTGTAAATATTACATTTTCTTCATTTTCATCGTATACAATTATGTCTTTAGTTTCCAATTGTTTCATTTTTAATGTTCCAATATCATAAGTAAATACTAATGCATTGTTAATTGCATTGCTATTATTCAGTATTATATCTTCTTTTACGTGTTCTGGCTCTAGTGAGTATTTTATATTAATATTATCTAATATGTTTCCATATTCAACTGTTGTTTGTGGTATGTTTATTTCTATATCTTTTGCTTTTTGACCTTTTATTTTATTTGCTTTTGTTTTCATTTCCTTTATATTTACATTAGATGTTTTTGAACCTAAAAGTCCCCAAGTTATTTTATGTCCATCACTTTCCATACTTCCTATATTAAAACCATCTGTTTTATTAGTAAAATTAATTTTTGCATTCCCTGTTTTATTTCTAAATATTTTTATATCTGTTTTTACATCTTCTATTTTTGTATTTGTCTCTTGTTTTTCGGATATGTTGCTGTTCTCATTGGTGTCTACATCATCTGTTTTTCTTAAAGTTTCCTTTTGGTCTAATACCTCCTCTAGAGTGTTATCTACATCTAATAGTTTTCCTTCTTTTTCATAATGTATATTGTTTGGAAAAATTGTTGCTAGAATTGTACCATCTGACATTAAGAAATGTTTTTCATTTAACGTTCTTTGGTCTTCTAATTCTCCTATAACAGTTGGTTCTTTTTCAGCATTTTCTTCTGTTGTTTTTTTTATGTGCTCATTCATTCTCTCTAGTGTTTCTTCGTCTTTTGTCGTTTGGTTAATTGCAATTACAATGTTGGGTACAAATTGAAAGACCATCACAAACAATAGCATTGTTGCAATGGTCTTTTTTAAAAATTTGTTTTCGATTTTCTTATTCATAAATCACCCTTCTTTCCTAAAAAGATTATATGTGAGTGATTTAAATATGTCAAGCTTTTTTGTGGAATTTGGTAAAAAATGTCAAAAAAGTAAATCTGTTGTTTGAATTACAAATACTGTGCTTGGTTTTTGGGTCAAAATTATCCGCTCCTTTTGATTATTTTTTTATTACTAGTTCATCATCTTTGCAGTCTATTGTTACTCTTTGTTTTGGTAATATTGTTTGTTTTATGATTTCTCTTGCTATTAATGTTTCTAGTTTCTTTTGTACAAAACGTTTTAATGGTCTTGCTCCATAAACTGGGTCGTATCCGTTTTTTATTAGATATTCTTTTGCTGATTTTGTTAATTCTATTGATATTTCTTGATTTTCTAAACGTTTATTTAAGTCTATAATTAGCAAGTCTAATATTTTTCCTATTTCGTTTTGTGTTAGCGGTTTGTAAAATACTATTTCATCTAGTCTGTTTAAGAACTCTGGTCTGAAGCTTTGTTTTAGTAATTTTTCTACTTTTTCTTTTGCTTCTTCTGTTAGTTCTCCTTTGTCATTTATTCCTTCTAATATATATTCAGAACCTAAATTTGAGGTTAATATTATAATTGTGTTTTTAAAATCTATTGTTCTACCTTGTGAATCTGTTATTCTACCATCATCTAGAACTTGTAGTAATACATTGAATACATCTGGATGTGCTTTTTCAATTTCATCAAATAATACTACTGAATATGGTTTTCTTCTTACTGCTTCTGTTAATTGTCCACCTTCTTCATAGCCTACATATCCTGGAGGTGCACCAATTAGTCTTGATACTGAAAATTTTTCCATATATTCAGACATATCTATTCTTATGATGTTGTGTTCATCATCAAATAGGCTTTCTGCTAATGCTTTTGCAAGCTCTGTTTTACCAACACCTGTTGGTCCTAAAAACATAAATGAACCTATTGGTCTACGACTGTCTTGAATGCCTGCTCTTGAACGTATAATTGCATCTGTAACTTTATCTACTGCTTCATCTTGACCAATTACTCTTTTATGCAAAATTTCTCCTAAATTTAGTATTTTTTCTCTTTCACTTTCCATTAACTTAGAAACTGGAATTCCTGTCCATTTTGCTATTATTTTTGTTATTTCCTCTTCTGTAACTTTAGTTCTAAGTAAACTACTCTCTTTAGATTTTATAGCAATTTCTTCTTCCTTTTTTAACTCTTTTTGTAATTCTGGTAATTTACCATATTTTAATTCTGCTGCTCTATTAAGTTCATAGTTTCTTTCTGCTTTCTCGATTTCGCTATTGACCTTTTCTATGTCTTCACGTATTTTTTGAACTTTAGAAATAGCATTTTTTTCATTTTCCCATTTTGCTTTCATTTCGTTAAATCTGGTTTGCATTTCTGCAATTTCCTTTTGAATTATGGCTAAACGTTTTTGTGATTGTTCGTCTTTTTCTTTTTTAAGTGCTGTTTCTTCTATTTGATGTTGCATTATTTTGTGAGATATTTCATCAAGTTCTGTTGGCATTGATTCCATTTCTGTTTTTATCATACTGCAGGCTTCATCAATTAAATCTATTGCTTTATCTGGCAAGAATCTATCTGTAATGTATCTATGTGACAATGTTGCTGCTGCAATTATTGCATTATCACTTATTTCAACACCATGATATACCTCATATCTTTCTTTTAACCCTCTCAAAATTGAAATTGTATCTTCAACTGATGGTTCATCGACTAAAACATGTTGGAAACGTCTTTCTAAAGCAGGATCTTTTTCTATATATTGTCTGTATTCATTTAATGTTGTTGCACCTATACAATGAAGTTCTCCTCTTGCTAGCATTGGTTTTAATAGGTTTCCTGCATCCATTGCACCGTCTGTTTTTCCTGCTCCTACTATTGTGTGAAGCTCATCTATAAATAGGATAATTTTACCTTCACTCTTTTTTACTTCTTGTAATACTGCTTTTAGTCTTTCTTCGAATTCTCCTCTGTATTTTGCACCTGCAACTAATGCACCCATATCAAGTGAGAAAATTGTGCAGTCTTTTAAGTTTTCTGGAACATCTCCTCTTACAATTCTTAATGCTAAACCTTCTGCAATAGCGGTTTTACCAACACCAGGTTCTCCTATTAAACATGGATTGTTTTTTGTTTTTCTTGAAAGTATTCTAATTACATTTCTTATTTCATCATCTCTACCTATTACAGGGTCAAGTTTTTGTTTCCTTGCCATTTCTACTAGGTCTGTACCATATTTCTTTAAAGCATCATATGTTTCTTCTGGATTATCAGTTGTCACTCTTGTATTCCCCCTTACTTCTGATAGAACTTTTAAAAAACTATTTTTGTTTATGTTAAAAGTTCTAAATAATTCTTTTAATTTTGAATTTGCTTTATCAATTAAACCAATCATAATGTGCTCAACAGAGACATATTCGTCTTTCATTTTTTCTGCTGTGTTTTCTGCAGCTGTTAATGCTTCATCTACATCCCTTGAAATATATACTTGATTCATCTGTCTTGCATTTGAATGCATACTTGGCTTATTATCTATTTCTTTCTTAATTGTTCTTTCAAATTCTTCACTTACATTCATCTTCTTTAGTAACTCTTTAATTAAACTATTTTCTCCAATTAGCAATGCATATAGTAAGTGTTCTTGGTCTATCTGGCTGTTTTCATGCTCTATTGCTAAATTTTGTGCTTTTTGTATAGTTTCAATTGATTTTTGGGTAAATTTTTGAATATCCATATACATTCCTCCTTAATACAATATTAGCAGTCGGCATTATCGACTGCTAATATTGTATAACTTTTTTAATAAAAAGTCAATACATTTTTTAAAAATTCTACAAACATTTATTTTTATATTGTTTCTTTTATCTTTCCGCTTTTGTATGCTTCAAGAAGCATTTTTAAAGCATCAATATCTTTTTGTATACCTTTGCCAATATCAGTATCAGAAACTCTTAATCTTTTAGCTGCCTTTTCATTTACCATTATATCATATTTTATGTCTTGTGCTTCTTTTATTGCTGTCATTTTTGAGTCAAATGGTTCATTCGCTGCTAATATTAATCCATAAGAATTGTATGTAAGAGTATATCCTGCTCTACCTGTTTCTTTTCTATAGCTCTTAGCAAAACCACCATCTATTACAAGTAATTTTCCATTAGCTTTAATTGGACTCTCACCATCTTTTTCTTTAACAGGAATATGTCCATTAATAATGTGTGAGTTTTTCTCATTTAGTCCAAATTCTCTAAAAATCTTATTACAAATTTCTTCATTTTGAACAAGTGAATAATATGGATTTTTCTTTTCCTTCTTCAAATCCTTATCCTCTGTGAAATACCTTTCAAAAGTTGCTGCTTTATCCTTGCCAAATACTGGTGATTTTTCACCACACCAAAAATACCACATTGCATCAAGTGCATTTTCATCAATTAAGTTATTGTCTTTTTCTGTATATGCTTTACTTATTACTTGCTCTATACAGTCTAAATATTCTTTACCTGAAACTCTATTTCCATACAAATCAATTGTTGAAAATTCCCCGTTTTCCTCCATTGGTATACAACCATGAAATAGTAGATTTGAATTAAAGCACCTATATATACTGCCTTTTGAATATAAAAAATTAATATGCTTTTGTAAGCTTTCACTATTTTTAAAAGACTCTTTTAGCCTATCTATTATTTCTTCTTCTTCTTCTGTAAGTGCATATGGGTCTTTTGGATCAATTGTAGGAAAATTTTTATCATTTAATTCATATTTTTTTCCATTAATTTCTACAATTCCTTTATTATAGTTTATACGGTCTAGAAACAATCTATTACCCATTTTATATTCTGGATGTTTTTTTATAAGATTTCCTTCCACCTTAAATTGTATTATAGAAATTGCTTTATGTATTTTAGATATTGTTTCTTCATCTTGTTTTAAATACATTTTATAATCAAATACTTTGGGTTTAAAATTAATACAAGGATCATCTTTATATGTTTCTAATGCAAATGTTGCAAGAGGTCTAACGTTTATGCCATATCCATCCTCTAAAGTATCTGTATTATCATATCTACTGCATATTCGAACTACATTTGCTATGCAAGCTTCGTTTCCCCATGCGGCTCCCATCCATAATATATCATGATTTCCCCATTCAATATCTAAACTGTGGAAATCCATTAAGGTATTTAAAACTTGTTTTGCATCTGGTCCTCTATCAAATATATCTCCTACCACATGTAAATGATCTATTGCCATCCTTTTTATTAGTTTTGACATAGCAACAATAAATTCATCTGCTCTATCCAATTCAATTATTGATTTTATTATTTGTCTATAATATTGTTCTTTATCAGGTCCTGCTGCTTGCAAATGTAGTAATTCATCAATTATATAATCAAATCCATCTGGCATTGCTTTTCTGACCTTTGATCTTGTATATTTTGAACTAACTTCTAGTGCAATTTTTACGAGTCTGTATAATGTTATACTATACCACTCGTCTAAATTTTCAACTTCCGATTTTACCATTTTCAATTTCTCTTCTGGATAATATATTAATGTTGCAAGTGTCCTTCTTTCGTGTTCTGTTATCTGGTTCATAAAAATTTCTTCAATTTTACTTTTTATAATTCCAGAACCGTTGTTTAAGATGTGTGAAAAAGAGCCATATTCTCCATGAATATCACTTAAGAATAGTTCTGTTCCTTTTGGTAAATTTAAAATTGCTTGTAAATTTATTATCTCTTCAGATGCTTTGCTTATGTTTGGATATTGTTTGTTTAGAACTTTTAAGAATTGTTCATTATTATACTCCATAAAGGTTCCTCCTTTAATAATATTTTACCCACGTAAATTATATCATTTTTTTTTTATATTTGCAAAAGTATATTAATTTTACTAAAAAGCTAAACCTTCACTGTTTTATTGTTTTTTGTTGATAATACTTGACAACTATGTTAATAATATTATAAAATAATAGATATTTGAAATGCGTTAGTACAATGCAAAGCTGTAAAAGGTTACTAGTAGAGAGTAAGGGTCATGGGCTGAAAGCCCTTTTAGCAAACATTACAAAGTGAAACACATTGGAAGCATATTAAAAAAGTGAAGCATTATTTTTTTGATGCTTAAGCTGGGTGGCACCGCGAATTGTATTCGTCCCTGCATATGTTGCAGAGGACTTTTTTGTTCTTACTGCAAATAAAATTTTAAAAGGGGGATTTTTAGTATGGAAAAAATCAAAGATTTATTCACAAACACAAACAATTTTGTAGATAAGGAGGTTACAATTGAAGGTTGGGTAAAAACTGTTAGAGATTCAAAAACTTTTGGTTTCTTAGAGTTAAATGATGGTAGTTTCTTTAAAAACGTACAAGTTGTTTTTGATAATACATTAGATAATTTTATTGATATTTGCAAACTTCCTATTAGCTCTTCAATAAAAGTAGTTGGCAAGTTTATTAAAACTGAAGGTACTAAACAACCATTTGAAATTAAAGCAACAAATATTGAGATTGAATTTTTAGCAAGCTTAGACTATCCACTTCAAAAGAAGAGACATACTTTTGAATATTTAAGAACAGTAGCACATTTACGTCCAAGAACAAATACCTTTAATGCAGTATTTAGAGTTCGCTCTGTTTTGTCTTATGCAATACACAAATTTTTCCAAGAAAGAGATTTCGTATACGTTCACACACCAATAATTACTTCTAGTGATTGTGAAGGTGCTGGAGAAATGTTTAATGTTTCTACTTTAGATATGAACAATGTACCAAAATTGGAAAATGGCAAAGTTGATTATTCAAAAGACTTTTTTGGAAAGCCTGCGCATCTTACAGTAAGTGGACAATTAGATGTTGAAACATTTGCTTTTGCTTTTAGAAATGTTTACACTTTTGGTCCAACTTTTAGATCAGAAAACTCAAATACAGTAAAGCATGCATCAGAGTTTTGGATGATTGAGCCTGAAATATGCTTTGCAGATTTAAATGATGATATGTGTTTAGCTGAAGATATGATTAAATATATAATTAATTATGTGTTAGAACATTGCCCAGAAGAAATGGAATTCTTCAATAATTTTATTGACAAAGGATTATTAGACAAACTTCACAATGTTGTAAATTCTGATTTTGCTAGAATAACATATACAGATGCAATTAAGGAATTAGAAAAAAATAATGATAATTTTGAATTTCCTGTACATTGGGGTTCAGATTTACAAACAGAACATGAAAGATATTTGTGTGAAGTATTATTTAAAAAGCCTGTATTTGTAACAGACTATCCAGCAGAAATAAAAGCTTTTTATATGAAGCTTAATCCAGATGGAAAAACAGTTGCAGCAGTTGACCTTTTAGCTCCTGGAATTGGAGAAATAATTGGTGGTAGTCAAAGAGAAGACAACTTAGATATATTATTAAATAAGATAAAAGAAAATGGTATGAAGGAAGAGGATTATTGGTGGTACTTAGATTTAAGAAGATATGGAAGTGCGAGACATAGTGGTTTTGGTTTAGGTTTTGAAAGAATGATGATGTATTTAACAGGTATGCAAAATATTCGTGATGTAATACCTTTTGCAAGAACACCAAAAAATTGTGAATTTTAGTTCAAATTATATTAAATTTGAATATTATGCAAACAAGAGACTCAGAGTTGAGTCTCTTGTTTTTTAAGTTACAATTTCTACATTATATCCAATAAATAGTCCTGTTTCAATTACACCGATAATTTGTTTTAACTTTGCCTCAAAGTTTTCATCAACATTTTCAAATTTTGTATCTATTATTAAATTTCCATTTTCAGTTATTACAGGTCCATCTTTCTTTTTCGCTAAGCGGATATCAGCTGACTTAGCACCTAATTCAAATAATTTTTCTTTTACTGAATATACGCTGTCTGGAAAAACTTCTATTGGGATTGGAAATCTCTCGCAAGGCTTTTCAACAAATTTGCTACTGTCAACTAAAATATATGTTTTCTTAGCATTTGCAATATTTAGCTTTTCTCTAAACATTGCTGCTCCTCTTCCCTTAACAAGCCATTTTTCTGGTGTTACCTCATCTGCTCCATCAAAACACCAATCAGGTTTTGCAGTAATTAAATTTTCCACAGGAATACCTAAATACTTACAAACCATTTCAATTTCTCTTGATGTTGGTATAGCTTTTATATTTAAGTTCTCTTCCTTCATTCTTTTAGCAATTGCTTGTATTGCTAAAAAACTAGTTGACCCAGAACCTACACCAATTACATCTCCATCTTTGGCGAGAATTGCAATTTTATCAGCAATTTTTTGTTTTTCCTCAAAATTACTGATTTCCCCATTCCATTCTAATTTTTGAACAACCTTTTCATCCCAATACATATATTTCTCCTTTCAAATTGGAATAAGAAATGAAAAAGAAGCGAGTATTGCTAGACAAATCGAAGCAAAAGATCAGAGGTATACTCTTGCATATTAAGCATTTTTTGACTTAGATTTAGCAATGCAATACAATGCTTATTTCTCGTTTTTAAACGTCTGGTTCACATAGACCAAAATTTTTATTATCCTTTAATTTAAATAGTACATTAACTTTATTTGTTTCTGAATTTATAAATGTTACGAATCTATCTGTTGGTTTTTCCTGTAATTTTAAAATTGCATCTTCTGGTGTCATTGGCTTTAAATCATAATATATTGTTTTGATTATTTCGCCTTCTATTTCTCTTTCTGGTAAATCTACTGGTAAGTTTTTAATTGAATCCTCTTTGTTTGCTTTATCTTTTTTTGTTTTCATTTTTCTAACTTGACCTTCAATTATGTCTAAGTCCTTGTCAATTGATGCATATAAATCATTGTGGGCTGTTACAGCTCTAAATGTACCTGTTACTGATTTTACTGTCATTTCTGCAATTTGTTCATTTCTTTCTGCTCTAAATGTTATTGATACATCAAAGTCCTCTCCAAAATATTTTTCAATTCTGTCCATTTTCTTATTTACATAGTCTTTTATTGCCTCTGTTGCTGATACATCTTTTCCTAAAATTGTTACGTTCATATGTTTTCCTCCCTTATTAAATTTCGAAGCATTTTGTATTATTTATGTTTTATATTTTAGCAATTTCTTCGAAGTGCAGGCGAACATTGTTCGCCCCTTACACATTTTTATATAATAATTTTTATTATATACACAATTATTCAGATTGTTCCCCTATTTTCTTTAGGCTTATTTTTCCTTGTTTATCAATATCTAGCACTTTTACAATTACCCTATCTCCTACTGTTAATACATCTTCAACCTTTGCTACTCTTTCCTTTGATATTTTTGAAATATGAAGTAATCCTTCTTTTCCTCCGCCTAAATCTACAAAAGCTCCAAATGGCATTATCTTGGTAACAACACCATCATAGTATTCTCCAACTTCTATTTCTCTTACAATATTTTCAATTCTATTTATTGCCTTTTGAGCTGCTTCTTTATCTATAGAGTAAACTACTACATTACCATCTTCAGAAATGTCAATTTTCACACCTGTTTCGTCAATTATTTTGTTAATTACTTTTCCGCCTGTTCCAATTACATCTTTTATTTTCTCTGGGTCAATTTTCATTGTTAATATTTTTGGTGCGTATTTAGAAACTTCTTTTCTAGGTTCTGCAATTTGTTTTAGCATTATTTCATCTAAAATATATTGACGTGCTTTTTTTGTTCTTGCAAAAGCTTCTTCTATTATTTTATATGATAATCCATCTACTTTTATATCTACTTGTATTGCTGTTATACCATTCTTGGTTCCGCCAACTTTAAAGTCCATATCTCCAAAGAAATCTTCTAATCCTTGTATATCTGTAAGCATTATATAGTTGTCTGGATTTTCACTATCTGTTACTAATCCTGTAGATATTCCTGCTACTGGGTTTTTTATTGGAACTCCTGCATCCATCAACGCTAATGTACTTCCACATATACTTGCCTGTGAAGTTGAACCATTTGAACTTAAAACTTCTGATACAACTCTTATTGTATAAGGAAATTCTTCTTGGCTTGGAATTACTGGAACTAGGGCTCTTTCTGCTAATGCTCCGTGTCCTATTTCTCTTCTTCCAGGTCCTCTTACTGGTTTTGCTTCACCAACACTATATCCTGGGAAATTGTATTGGTGAATATATCTTTTTGATGATTCTTCATCTAATCCATCTAGCAATTGTTCGTCTGTCGTCATTCCAAGTGTCGCAACAGACATAACTTGTGTTTGCCCCCTTGTAAATACAGCGCTACCATGTACACGTGGTAAAATTCCTACTTCGCATGAAAGTGGTCTTATTTCATCAATTTTACGTCCATCTGGTCTTTTATGCTCATTTAGTATCATTGCTCTTACAGATTTTTTTTCTAATTTATATAAACTATCTACTATATCTGTTTTTATTTCTTCAGCTCTTTCTTCTCCGTATTTTTCTACAAAATATGCTTTAACATCTTCAGCTAATTTATCCATATTGCTATCACGTGTTTCTTTATCAAGAGCTTGTACATCTTTGTACATTCTATCATAGAAGTTTGTTTCAATCTCTTCATAAATATCATGATCAACTTCAAATGATTTATATTCAAATTTTGGTTTTCCTATTTCTTCTTTTATTTTTGAAATAAATTCGCAAACTTTTTTAATTTCTATATGCCCTGCTTTTATTGCTTCTAACATTTTATCATCTGGTAATTCTTTTGCACCAGCTTCTATCATAGCAATCTTGTCCATTGTTCCTGCAACTAATAAATCAAGTTCTGATTTTTTTCTTTGTTCTAATGTTGGGTTTATTACAAATTCTCCATCAACATAGCCAACTTTAACTGCTGCTGTTGGTCCCCCAAAAGGTATATCTGATATTGAAAGCGCTACTGATGTACCTATCATTGCACATACCTCTGGTGAGCAATCTATTTCTACTGATAATACTGTTGCTGTAACTACAACATCGTTTCTAAAATCTTTTGGGAAAAGTGGTCTTATTGGTCTGTCAATTGCTCTTGATACTAATATTGCTTTATCTGCTGCTTTTCCTTCTCTTCTTGTGAATCCTCCTGGTATTTTACCTACTGCATACATCTTTTCCTCATAATCTACTGATAATGGAAAAAAGTCTATTCCTTCTCTTGGCTCTTTAGATGCTACGACATTCACCATAACAACTGTATCGCCATATCTTACTAGCACATTAGCATTGGCTAATTCTGCTAGTTTTCCTGTTTCAATTGTAAGTGTTCTTCCTGCTAATTCCATTGAATATGTTTTAAACATAATTTTCTCTCCCTTTCTCTTTTTGAAAACTAAGATACAGTTTAATTTTCTAATAATATTTTTTAAGATAACTTTATTATGAAGTAACCTCTAAAATATATTCTAGTTTAGAATACATTTTGTAAGCTACTTTCCATAATATTTTATCTTAAAATAGCACAACAAGGCGGAATTTATCCGCCTTTGTCATTACTTTCTTAAATTTAATTTTTCAACTACTTCTCTATATTTTGGTAAATCGTTTTTAGATAAATAGTTTAATAAATTTCTTCTTTTACCAACCATTTGTAAAAGTCCACGTCTTGAATGATTATCTTTTTTGTGTACTTTTAAATGTTCTGTTAGTTCATTAATTCTTTCAGTTAAAAGTGCAATTTGTACTTCTGATGAACCTGTATCTTTTTCATCTCTACCGAAATTCTTAATAATTTCTTGCTTTCTTTCTTTAGTCATCTTGTATTCCTCCTTTTTAATATATTTGCCTTAAACTGAACTTAAAGTCGGATTTTTCTATTAAGCTAAGTAAAAGGTAATTTTTACCTTTATTATTTTACTATATTTTTGTTTAAAATGCAAGTAGTTTTATCGAGATTGGACAAGAATTTAGTAGATTAAGGGTGAATAGTAGGCTCAATCACTAAATCCGCACATCTTTTTGAGGCCATGTTTATAAATTTTTCAATATCTATATGGTTTCTTCCATTTGGTTTATCAGAAATTGAGCGTATTACTATGAATGGAATTTTGTTTAGAGTAGCCACTTGCGCAATTGCTGCACCTTCCATTTCAACACAATCAGCTCCAAATTTGCTTCTTATTTTTTCTTTCATTGCTACTTGATTACAAAATATATCTCCTGATGCTATTGTTCCAATAATAATATTATAGTCTGAATTTTTTTTGCTATATTTTTTAATTAGATTTTCATTACTTTGGAAAACTCTTCCTGTATCTGTTATATATCCCTTTTCATGTCCGAATGCTGTTATATCAAAATCATGCTGTACTAAGTTTTTACCTATTACAATATCTCCTATTTCTAATTCATCATTTAATGAACCTGCTATTCCTATATTTATAATATATTCAATATCAAAGTTATCTATTAAAATTTGTGTTACTCTTGCTGCATTTACTTTACCTACTCCACATTTTACTAGAATGTATTCTTTACCATTTGCTTGTCCTTCAAAAAAGGTCAAGTCCTTTAATTGCTTTTCTTCTACTTTTTCAAATTTGTTTTTAATTGCTTCAAGTTCCTCCTTCATTGCTGTAATTATTACAATCTTTTTCATATTTTTTCCTTTCTAACCTTTAAATGTTGAAATTGGTTCTATTTTATGCATATTTCTATTTTTCTTTTCTTGTATCTTTTCATCTATTTCACTATTTCCAGATGTTCCATTTAGTATAAACTCATCTATTTGGTCATATGTTATTCCCATTTCACCTTCATCAGTTTGTCCCTCCCAAAGTCCTGCTGATGGTTTTTTGTTTAGTATCCTATCTGGAACTTGTAGATGTTTTGCTAATATATATACTTCTCTTTTAGTGATATTAGCAATAGGATTTATATCATATGCTCCATCACCCCACTTTGTAAAATAACCTACTGTACGTTCAGATAGATTGCCTGTTCCTATTACCAAAAAATTATTTAATTGAGCATATTGATAAAGATAAGTCATCCTTACACGAGGCATTATATTTGCTTTCGCTAGTTCAATATTTTGATATTCACCTTGTGCTTTATGTATTTCTAAATCATTCACAGCTGGTTTTATATTAAAAGTATGATATTCAAAATTGAATTTGTCTATTAATTCCATTGCATCATTACAATCTTTATTTTCTCCATATGGCATTAAAATTAAATGTGTATTGACATTTCCCTCTTGGCATAAGCGTGCAACAGTACTACAATCAACTCCTCCACTCATACCTAATACAGCTCCTTTAGCATTTGCTTTATTAATTTGCTCTTTAATCCAATTAGATATGCAAAATATGTATTTTTTTGCATTGTCGTCTTTAATAATAAATTTTTTTTCTTCCATATATAATCACCTTCTATAAAATAATACCGTAGATATTTTATCAAATTTTTAGAATAATTTCAATTGTTACATATCCTATACAATAAAAAAACACCAGTCTGTTGACTAGTGTTTTGAAAGGATTGTTAATTGTTTACCCTTACGAGTATTTGAAACCAATCACCCATTTCTTTATAGTCTACTTTTTTAAAGTTTATGCCTATTTGATGGGCAATCTTGTTTTGAAGTTCTATTCCTTTGTCAAGATTATTACACATATCATTATGAAGTGTTAGTACTACCCAGCTTCCTTGATTATTTGACTCAAGGAAAAGCATTTTATCTTGTAGTAACTTATCATATGATATGTCTTCTGTAGACAGTGTGAGTTTAGTTATTCTCCGTACTTTTTCTTCAGTTTGTAATGTCGTCATATTAAAACCCTTTCTTAATTATCCTTCCGGAAATTAATATAATTATATCACATCTGTCTTTATTTGACAATTATTTAAATCTTTGCTTATTTTAGTTCTATTATTCCAATTTCTAATCCATTATGATGTTTACTTCCTCTGTATGAATGAATTAGCTCTGAATTGCATACAGTGCAAATCTTAGAATCTATTATATTTTCAGCCTTTACTCCCTTTTCTTTTAACATATCTGTATTTATTTTAACTGTATCAATATGCCATTTTTCATTTTTTTGTTCTATTTTTTCTTTGATGTTAGGAAAAATTTGTTCAAATTTGTCTTTTACATCTTTATCAACTTCGAAATGACATTTTCTTATGCTTGGGCTAATACAACAAATAATATCTTGTGGATTACAATTATACCCCTCTTGCATTTTATCTATAGTTTTCGCTGCAATTTTCTGTATAGTTCCTTTCCATCCAGAGTGAACATTTGCTATCACATTTTTTTTAGCATCATACATCATTAAAATAATGCAATCTGCATTTGTTGTACATATAGCTAAGTCTTTTTTATTTGTTACAAACCCGTCTGTTCCCTCATATATTTTTTCAAAGAAATCTGGTTCTTCTATATTAATTTTATAATCAACTTTTTTTATTACATCTTTATGAACTTGGTTTGTTTTTACTACATTATTATAATCAATTCCAATACTTTTGCATATTTTTTTATAGCTTATTTTGTTCTTTTCTATTTGTTCCTTTGATAAAATGTTGTTAGGGCTATTATATAGTGGCATTCTAAAATCGTTTTCTATTCCAATTGTAAAAGCGTGTATTAACTTGTCTTTATATTCTAATAATCTTCTAAATTGTAAATATTCTACCTCTTCATCTTTTATGTGAATTACGTTCTCGTTAGATAAATCCATTTTTTCCTCCCTGAGCAATAATAATATAACATTTTTTAGAATATTGCAAGATTAGCTAACATACTTTTCTTAATTCTTTCGCATTTTCTATTGCTACTTCTGTTATATCTCCATTTGAAATTCGAGCTATTTCATATATTGTTTCTTCTTCATTTAATTGTTTTATATTTGTTTTTGTTTTATCATCTTTTATTTCTTTGTATATATAGTAGTTGCTTTCACCTTGTGCAGCAATTGCTGGTAAATGTGTAATGCAAAGTATTTGGCGTTTTTTAGATATTATTTTCATTTTTTCTGCTACTGCTTTTGATGCTTTTCCACTTATTCCAGTATCAATTTCATCAAATATTAATATAGGTACTTCATCTATATCTGCAAGAACAGTTTTTATTGCAAGCATTATTCTGGACATTTCTCCTCCAGATGCAATTTTTACAAGTTCTTTATATTCTTCACCTACATTTGTGCATATTACAAATTCAACCTTATCATTTCCATTTATAGTATAATTGTCTTGTTTTTCAATTTTTATATTAAATTTTACATTTGGCATCTCTAGCTCTTTTAATTCTTTGTTTATCCTTTCTGCTAAAGCTTGCCCATTTTTACTTCTAATTTCTTGCATTTTATCACATAGTTTTTTCATTTTGCTTTCTACTTGTTTTTGTTCTAGTCTTAGTTTTTTATTTGTTTCTTCTAAGTTTTCAATTTCTTTTATTTCATTTTCCAACTTGTCTTTATATTCCAATATTTCGTCAATAGTATTTCCATATTTTCTTTTTAGTGAAAATATAATGTCAAGTCTTCTTTCCACTTCGTCTCTTTCATATTCATTAAAATCTGTTTCATCTTTTAGTGAACCTAAATCTCTTGCTGTTTCTTGCAATTCATAATATATATTCTTTAATTCATTAAGTTTATTCTTATATGTTTCTCCATAGCTTTCTATTTTTTCCAAACATCTAATTGAATTAGATATATATTCAATTGCGTTTGAATTAATGCTTTCATCTATTATTTTCAAGTTTTCCCTTAGCTTTTCGCTGTTCATCATAATTTTGTGTTTTTCCTTTAATTCTAAGTCTTCACCTATTCTTAAATTAGCACCATCAATTTCCTTATACTGATATCTTAATAAATCTAATCTCCTCTCTTTTTCAATATTGTCCCCATAGTTGCCTTTAAACTTATTTTTAATATCGTTAAATTTATTAAAGTCTTCTTGATATTCCTTCTTTATTTCTTTTAATTCTTCACCTATAAAACCATCTAAGTAGTAAATATGTTGCATATTATTTAATAAATTTTGATTATCGTGTTGTCCGTGTATATCAATTATTTTGCTCATAACACTTTTTAATTCTGCAACCGTTACTAATTTACCATTTATTTTACAAGTGTTTCTGCCATTTGAATATATCTCTCTAGATACAATTATGTTTCCATCTTCTGCATATTCACTTTGTGGGTAAAAAATATTTACTTCTATTAACGAATGTTCTTCTCCCTTTCTTATCATTTCTTTTGAAAATCTACCGCCTGCAATTATTCCTAAAGAGCTTATAATTAAGGTTTTGCCCGCTCCTGTTTCACCTGTCAATACATTAAAACCTTCATTAAAATCTATTGATAAATCATCAATAATTCCTATATTTTTTATATGTAAAGTAGATATCATACTAAACCTCCCGAAATCTTGTTCGCAGATATTTTATATCTTTTATTTTTATTTGTCAATAGATTTCAGAAAATTTGTTTGCTAATATTTCTATTTATTTTTAATTTCTTTATAAATAAAAAGGGAGCTATTGCCCCCTTTTTTATTCGAATTTTGTTCCCATTGTCTTTATTAATCCATAGTTGCTTACTCTAAACAAGTATCCGCTTCCAAGTATTCCAACATATTTTGTTTTAATTTCATTCAAAATACGTTTTGCAAAGGTTTCTTTTACATCTGATTGTCCATGGTTTACTAAAACAAGATTTAAGTTATCAAACTGTTTTAAAAACTCTATCATTTCATCAGCTTTTGCATGTGCAGAATATTCTGAAGTATATTCGACATCAGCTCTTTTTACAAGTGATAAGCCAAATATATTCACAACTTCTCCCTGTTCTGCCTCCTTTAAAGTTCTCCCTAAGCTTCCCTCTGCAGTATATCCAGTAAAGTGAATTAGAGCATTTTTTGTTAGCAAAAATGTAGGAATATACAATTGAGCCGGTCCATATGAGCCCATTCCTGATGTTGTTACAATAATTTTTGTGCTCCTGTCTAGTATAATGCTCCCCCTCGTTGTTTTATCCACATATACCAAATTCTCTGGTAGGAAATTTACCATTTCAGGTTTTATTCCAATCTTTTTCTTGAGAAAGATTTCTGTATACTGAATTGCAAGTTTCCCATCAAAGTAGATTGGAATTGAAGTAGAAAGCTTTCCTTGCTTTTGCATTTGCTTGAGAACGTACAAAATTTCTTGAGCTCTTCCTAAAGAAAAAACAGGTGAAATTACTGTTTTACCTTCATTAATTGCTTTTAGTACATTTTTCTCATATACAACTTCTGTTTTATTAGAATCAACATATCCATATGTGGATTCTTGTATCACAGTAAGTGGTAGCTTTCTTACATCCAATGGAAGTGGTTCAACATCAAAGAAAAGATTTTTGTTGTTATAATCTCCTGTAAATAAAAGATTAATGTCTTCATAACCAGGATAAGAGATTTTTACCAAAATGATTGCAGCACCTATTAGATGCCCATTTTTTAAAAAAGTCACTTCAATATTTGGTGTTACTTTTACTGCTTCATTAAAATTACAACCCAAAGCCTTTTCTATGGTTTTCTCAACATTTGCTAACGTGTAAAGTGGAGTAGTATTCTTTCTTTTTGCAAGATCATTAAGAACCCGATAGCTATCATATAACGCTAAAGGAAGCAAATCTGCCGTGATGTTTGTTGTATAGATTTTCCCAGCATACCCCTTCTTTATCAAAAAAGGTAATCTACCAGTATGATCTATGTGGTTATGTGTAATCAGTACAAATTCAAGGTTTTCTGGTTTACAAATCATTTTGTCATTGTCTTCATAATGTTCTTTTTCTTGGAAAAGTCCACAGTCCACCATGAATTTAGTTGTTTCTCCATTTGGAAATTTTACAACTACCAAATTGCATGAACCTGTTACTTCTTGATGCATGGACATAATGTCTGCATAAAAATTTGACCGTATGCCTTTACTCATTAAAATTTTTCCTCCTAAATTTAGAGCATTTAACAAAACTTCAAAATTTTCTATACATTAAAATTTTTTAATATATAGTTGTTATAACTTAATGCTTTATTATTATAACATATGTAACCTTATGTTGTAAACATAATTATTATTAAAACTTATTTTATCTATAAAATTTAAGACGTGCATTGCACGCCCTATTATTTAAAATACTAATTATGCTTCAATTTTGCTGTTTCTTTTTCTTTTTTATTTTCTTCTATTTCTATTATCTTTCTTTTCTCTTTTAGCTTTATATTGTCTTTTGCTATTGTTAGTAGTAGTTTTATTCTGTTTATTTGGTTACTTTCACTTGCTCCTGGGTCATAGTCAATTGCGGCAATGTTTGCTTCTGGATATTTGTTCCTTATTGTTTTTATTACACCCTTTCCTACTACGTGATTTGGTAAACATGCAAATGGTTGTAAACATACTATGTTTTGTATTCCGTGTTGCATAAACTCTAGCATTTCAGCTGTTAGTATCCAACCTTCTCCTGTTTGATTTCCTGTTGACAATATGCCCTCCACCTTTTCTGCTAATTCTTCTATATTGCATGGTGGTAGGTAACCTTTGCTTGAATTTACTAGTGCTTGTTTATAGTCCTTTTCTATTTTATTTATCATATTTAAAGCCATTTTATATATTGGAGCACTAATTTTCCCGCTTCCCAACAATTTTACTTTCACAATACTGTTCATTATTATATATTTTACAAACCCCATTAAGTCTGGCATTATAACTTCTGCCCCTTCTTTTTCTATAAGGTCTGTGCAATAATTATTTCCAAAAGGATGATATTTGATTAATATTTCTCCTACAATACCTATTTTGGGTTTTTCTTTTAAGGTATTAAGTTCTATCTTTTCAAAGTCATTAACCATCTCATATAAGCTTTGATTAAATTCCTTAATAGATGTTTCAATTACTAACTTCTTACATTTTTCTAGCCATATGTAATATAATTTTTCTGTTTCACCTTTGTTTACTTCATAAGCCTTGTTTCTGTGTAATAATTTTTGTAGTAAATCACCATAAATTGTAGCTTTTACTAACTTTTTAACTAAACGTAAGGTTATTTTAAAGCCTGAATTCTTTTCAAGTCCAGCAAAATTGAAGGAGATTACTGGTATATTTGGATATCCTGCATCTCTTAATGCTTTTCTGATAAAGCCTATGTAGTTTGTTGCTCTACATCCTCCACCTGTTTGTGACATCATTAATGCTAGTTTATTTACATCGTATTTTCCAGATTCCACCTCTTCAATTAATTGCCCAATTGTTAGTATCGATGGATAACATGCATCATTATTAACATATTTTAGACCTGCTTCTACTGTATGTTGAGTAGATTCTCTTAAAAGTTTTGCCTTGTAACCTTCTGATTGCAAAACTACTTCAAACATTTCAAAATGTACTGGCGACATCTGTGGTATTAAAATGGTATAGTCCTTTTTCATATCTTTTGTAAATTCTACTTTTTGTATTTCATAATTGCCACAACATTTTGGTTGTACCTTATTTCTTTTATTCATACTTGCAATTAAAGAACGTATTCTTATTCTAATTGCTCCTAGATTGTTTACTTCATCAATTTTAATCAACGTGTACATTTTTCCAAAACTTGATAAAATTTCGTCCACCTGATCTGTTGTAACAGCATCTACGCCACAACCAAATGAGTTTAATTGCACCAATTCCAAATTTTTATTTCTTCCTACAACATCTGCTGCTCTGTATAGTCGTGAATGAAATACCCATTGGTCTACAACTCTTATTGGTCTTTGTACTGTTGATAGATGTGCCACACTATCTTCTGATAAGACACATAATCCAAGTGAGGTTATCATTGTATCAATTCCGTGATTTATCTCTGGATCTATGTGGTATGGTCTACCTGCTAGTACTATTCCTTTTAGATTGTTTTCTTCAATATATTTTAAAGCCTCTTCTCCTTTTTGTCTTATGTCTGCTTTATATCTTTGATATTCCTCTTCAGCCTTTTGTACGGCTTTTTTTAGCTCCTTTTTTGTAAAGCTATATTCTTTAAAATCCTCCAATTCATAAAGTCTTTTTACTAGTTCTTGTTTGTCAAAAGGTAAGAACGGATTGATAAATCTTATTCCTTTTTTATTTAAATCCTCTACATTGTTTTTTAAAACCTCTGAATATGAGATAACTATTGGACAATTGTATTTATTGTTTGCTTCACTATCCTCTTGTCTTGAATACATCATGCATGGATAAAATATGGTTTTTATTCCTTGATTAATTAAACTTACAATATGTCCATGACTTAATTTTGCTGGATAGCATACTGATTCTGATGGCATTGATTCCATACCTTTTTCATATGTTTTTCTATCGCTCTTTTCTGACAAGATTACCCTAAACCCTAAATTTGTAAATAGTGTAAACCAGAAAGGATAATCCTCATACATATTTAAAACTCTTGGAATTCCTATTGTTCCACGTTTTGCATCCTCTTCATCTAATGGTTTATAGCCAAACAACCTTTGATATTTGTATTTATACAAATTAGGAAGCTGCGTCTTGCTTTTTTCTATTCCGGCTCCTTTTTCACATCTGTTTCCTGTTATAAATCTTTTTCCTGTTGAGAATTCATTAACTGTCAGTAAGCAATTATTTTCACATCCATGACATCTTGTATGTAGAACTGTTATTTTTAAATTATCTAATTCTTCATTTTTTGTAATTTTTGAAATATACTGCTTATCGTTTTTAGCCTCAAATTCTTCTTTAGCTAACACTGCTATTCCATATGCCCCCATAAGTCCTGCAATATCAGGTCTTATGACCTCTTTTCCTACTATTAATTCAAAAGCTCTTAGAACAGCATCATTATAGAAGGTTCCACCTTGTACAACAATTGAATTTCCTAAAGTTTCAACATCTCTAATTTTCATAACTTTTTGAATTGCATTTTTTATAACTGAATATGAAAGTCCTGCTGAAATATCTCCTACCTTATAGCCTTCTTTTTGTGCCTGTTTTATTTTTGAATTCATAAATACTGTACATCTTGAACCTAAATCTACTGGTTTATTTGACTTTATTGCCTCTTCTACAAATTCTTCAATGCTTAAATTTAAACTCTTTGCAAAGGTTTCAATAAATGAACCACAGCCAGATGAACAGGCTTCATTTAGCATTATATTATCAATAGCACCGTCTTTTATTTTTATGTATTTCATATCTTGTCCACCAATATCTACAATACTTGTAGCATTAGGCATAAACTTCTTAGCTGCTGTATAATGTGCTATTGTTTCAATTTCTCCAAGCTCTAAGCTCAAAGCAGTTTGTATTAATTTTTCTCCATACCCTGTTGAGCCAGCATATCTTATAACTGCTTTTTTAGGTAACACACTATATAAATCTTTTAGCATATTTATGACTGTTTGAAGTGGCTTTCCTTCATTGTTTTTATATGAAGAGTATAATAGATTTGCCTCATTATCTATCAAAACTATTTTACTTGTTGTTGAGCCTGCATCGATTCCTAGGAAACAGTCTCCACTAAATTTATCTAATTCTTTCTTTGGTACAGTATGTTTGCTATGTCTTTCTTTAAACTCTTTATATTCGCTTTCTATTGTAAATAAAGGCTTTAAGGAATTTGATGTTGTATCATAATAATTCTTTAATAATTCTATTTTACTTTTTAATTTTTCAATTGAGATTGGATTGTAATTTATGGAATCTAGTGTTGCACCTTTTGCTACTAGCAGATGAGCATCTTTTGGTACTATTATTTCATCTTGAGCTAGTTTTAAGGTTTCTATAAATCTTTTTCTTAACTCCGATAAGTAACTTAGAGGACCGCCTAAAAATGCAACATTCCCTCTTATCGGTCTACCACAAGCCAGTCCTGAGATAGTTTGGTTTACAACCGCTTGAAATATAGATGCAGCAATATCTTCTTTTGCAGCGCCTTCATTTAATAATGGTTGTATATCTGTTTTTGCAAAAACTCCACATCTTGAAGCTATTGGATAAATTGTGTTATAATCCTTTGCAAGTTCATTTAATCCTGGTGTAGTTGTATTTAAAAGAGTTGCCATTTGATCTAAGAATGCTCCTGTACCTCCTGCACATGTTCCATTCATTCTTTGTTCAATAGACTTTCCAAAATATATTATTTTAGCATCTTCTCCTCCAAGTTCTATTACTACATCAGTTTGTGGTATATATTTTTCAACTGTTCTTTTACAAGCAACAACCTCTTGTATAAATGGTAAGCCTAAAAATTCTGATACTGATAAAGCTCCTGAACCTGTTAAAGCTATTGTCATATCATAATTTTCAAACTTATTGACTAATTCTTCTAAACAGTTACAAACTGTATTTTTTGTGTCTGAAAAATGTCTTTTATATGTTGTATATAATACTTCTAAATTGTGATTCATAACTACAACTTTAACAGTTGTTGAACCAACGTCAATTCCTATATGTATAACTTCTTTCATTATATTCCTCTTTCTGTTTTAATAGGTATCTTTATAAAATTACCATTTGTACATTATATCTTATTTATTTTAATTTTACAATAGTGGAGTAATCCCATATTTAATAATTTTTGTAATTAGTAATTATATTTAAAACAGCTTAAAAATGGCTTAAAAATTTTTTGTTTTCAAATATATAAGGAAGAGTATTACTCTTCCTTAGCCTGTTTAATTTCCAGATACTTTTTCTGCGTTGCCATACCACCTCTATAAGACCGTTCCTTCTTATTCTTATCCAGAACATCTCTAACCTGTTTGCGTAAAAGTTTCAAATTACAAGGTATTCTTTGGGTTAGATCAAGGTATACAGTGCTCTTGGATATGCCAAACTCTTCAGCAATTTCTCTTACAGTAGCATTATATTCTACACAGTATAATGCTTCCAAAGTAGCCCTAGAACATTCTTTTTGAGTTGTTGTCATAAATATCTTTCTCCTCAAACAATATATTATTGCTTTCGCAATTACTTATATTATACACCAATTATGTAAAATATTCAAGTTTTTGTGTTCATCAAAATTTTTGTAATCTTGAAATTAAGTTATACCAAGACTTTCAAAAAGTTCGACGAAAACTCTTCATGGCTGGGGTGGTAGGATTCGAACCTACGAAATGTCGGAGTCAGAGTCCGATGCCTTACCACTTGGCGACACCCCAATGTTTTATTAATGAATAGCGAATAATGAATAATATATGCTAGTTTTTTGTCATTCATAGAATAACAAAAAACTAACAATAACTATTAACTATTCATTCTTAATTGTTCGCTATTAATTATTTTAATTTGTTTGGATATATTGCAACGCTTCCTAGTTCTGCTTCTATGTTTAGTAGTCTGTTGTATTTTGCAACTCTATCTGTTCTACATGGTGCTCCTGTTTTTATTTGTCCTGCATTTGTTGCTACTGCTACATCTGCTAATGTTGTGTCTTCTGTTTCTCCTGAACGATGTGATACAACTGCTGTGTATCCGTTTTTCTTTGCTAATTCTATAGCATCTAATGTTTCTGTTAATGTTCCGATTTGATTTAGTTTAATTAGTATGCTGTTTGCTGTTTTATTATCTAATCCCTTTTGTAATCTCTTTATGTTTGTTACAAATAGGTCATCTCCTACTAGTTGTAGTTTATTTCCTAATCTATCTGTTAATTTCTTCCATCCTTCCCAATCTTCTTCTGCTAGTCCATCTTCAATTGATACTATTGGGTATTTATTTGATAGGTCTACTAAGTATTCTATCATTTCATCAACTGATTTTAATTCATCTGTTTTCCAAAAATAATAGCTTCCTTCTTTTCCTATTTTTTTAGCTTCATCATACATTTCTGTACTTGCTACATCTAATGCTAGAACTACATCTGTACCTGCTTTAAATCCAGCCTGTTCAATAGCTTCTACTATTAGTTTTAATGCTTCTTCATCACTTGATAAGTTTGGAGCGAAACCTCCTTCATCTCCTACTCCTGTTGCTAATCCTTTTGTTTTTAGAACTTTTTTAAGTGTGTGATAAATTTCTGCTGCCATTCTTATACATTCGCTAAATGATTTTGCACCAATTGGCATTATCATAAATTCTTGAACATTCACTGTATTGTCAGCATGTTTTCCACCATTTAATATGTTCATCATTGGAACTGGTAACGTTTTTGCGTTTACTCCACCAATATATTTATATAGGCTCATTCCAAGCGCATTTGCTGCTGCTCTTGCAACTGCTAAAGATACTCCTAGTGTCGCATTTGCTCCTAATTTGCCTTTATTTTCTGTTCCATCTATTTCTATTAGTTTTTTGTCTATATCAACTTGGTCAAATACATTCATTCCTTCTAATTCTGGTGCTATTATCTCATTTACATTAGCTACTGCTTTTGTAACACCTTTTCCTAAGTATCTTGATTTGTCTCCATCTCTTAATTCTACTGCTTCAAAACTTCCTGTTGATGCTCCAGATGGTACCATTGCTATTCCATTTGATCCATCCTCTGTTACAACCTCAACTTGTACTGTTGGGTTTCCTCTAGAGTCTAATATTTCAAGTGCTCTAACTCTTTCAATTGCTAAATAATCTTTCATTTTAAATTCCTCCAATTTTTATTTATTTTAATTAATAAATGATAGTTAAGAATTAAAGGCGGAGGTGAAGCTTCGCCACTACCATTCATTTATTAAGTACTAATTATTATTTGTCGATTAACGATGTTCCAGTCATTTCTGCTGGTTTTTCTATTCCCATAATCTCAAGCATTGTAGGTGCTAAGTCTGCAAGTCTACCTGGCTTTAGTGTTGCTTTTTTACCAACTAATATTAGTGGTACTGGATTTGTTGTATGTGCTGTATGTGGCTCTCCTGTAATATAATCTATCATTTGCTCTGAATTTCCATGGTCTGCTGTTATTATAGCTACCCCATTTACTTTCTCAAGTGCTTCTACTACTCTCCCAACACAAGTATCTATTGTTTCTATTGCCTTTATTGTGGCTTCTAAATTACCAGTATGACCTACCATATCTGGGTTTGCATAGTTTAATATAATTGTATTGTATTTTTTACTTTCTATTACTTCTACAACCTTATCTGTAACTTCAATTGCACTCATTTCTGGTTTCATATCATATGTTTCAACTTTTGGTGAAGGTATTAATATTCTATCCTCGCCCTTATATTTTTTTTCTTCTCCTCCATTAAAGAAGAAGGTTACATGCGCATATTTTTCAGTTTCAGCTATTCTTAATTGTGTTAAACCTTTTTTTGAAACTATTTCTCCAAGTGTATTTTTTATTTCATCCTTTTTAAATACAATGTGGACATTTTCTATTGTTTCGTCATAATTTGTAAAGCACACATAGTATAGTGGAAAATATTTTCTTTCAAAACCTGTAAAATCCTTATCTACTAAACTTCTTGTTATTTCTCTTGCTCTATCTGGTCTAAAATTAAAGAATATTACTGAATCATTTTCTCTTATTGTAGCAATTGGTTCATCATTGTTACATATTAATGTAGGTAGTACAAATTCATCAAATATTTCTTTTTGGTATGATTCTTCTATTGCTTGTGTTGCACTTGTAGCCTTTTCTCCTATTCCATTTACTAAAGCATTATATGATTTTTCAACTCTCTCCCATCTTTTGTCTCTATCCATACTGTAAAATCTTCCAGAAATACTTGCTATTTTTCCTACTCCCTTTTCAGCCATTTTTTGTTCTAACTCTGTTATAAATCCTTCACCTGATGCTGGTGGAGTATCTCTTCCATCTAAGAAGCAATGTACATATACGTCTTCGAAATCTTTTCTTTTTGCAAGTTCTAATAGTGCATATAGGTGTCTTATATGGCTATGAACACCACCATTTGATAGTAGTCCCATTATATGTAATTTTGAATTATGCTTTTTACAATTTTCTATTGCGCCAACTAATTCTGGAATACTAAAAAAGTCTCCATCTTCTATTGATTTTGTTATTCTAGTTAATTCTTGATAAACAATTCTTCCAGCACCAATATTTGTATGTCCTACTTCTGAATTTCCCATTTGTCCTTCTGGTAATCCTACATCTAATCCACTTGTTTTTATTGTTGTATTGGGATTTAGTTTTAATAATTTATCTATCACTGGTGTGTTAGCAATAGCAATGGCATTTCCATCCTTTCTTTCATTTATTCCAAAACCATCTAGTATCATTAGCATTGTTAAATTTTTATTCATAAAATTATCCTTCCTTATTTGTAATTTACTATTTGGGCAAATTCATCTGGTTTTAAGCTCGCACCACCAACCAAACCACCATCAATGTCAGACATTTCAAAAAGTTCTTTTGCATTTTCTGGTTTTATACTTCCTCCATATTGAATTATAACTTTGTTTGCACTTTCATTGCCATACATAGCAGATATTTCTTTTCTAATCCATTTTATGGTTTCGTTTGATTCTTCTTTTGTTGCTGTTTTTCCTGTACCAATCGCCCATATTGGCTCATACGCTACTATTGTACTTTCTATTTGGTCTTTTGTCAAGTCTTTTAATCCTAACCTAACTTGACCTGTTATAACATCTTTTACAATTCCAATTTCTCTTTGTTTTAGTGTTTCCCCTATACATACTATTGGTTTTAGTCCAACATTATGTGATGCTTTTACTTTTTTGTTAACTGTTTCATCAGTTTCTGCAAAATATTGTCTTCTTTCAGAATGACCTATAATTACATATTCAACCCCTATTGATTTTAGCATTTGTGGAGATATTTCTCCAGTATATGCTCCTTTTTCCTCCCAATGCATATTTTGTGCACCTATTTTTATGTTTGTATCCTGTGCTGATAATATTGCATAAAATAAGTCTGTATATGGGGCACATATAACAATTTCGTTTTCCGTGTTTGCAACAAGTGGTGTTATTTCTTCAAAAAATGATATTGTTTCATTTGGTAATTTATTCATTTTCCAATTTCCTGCAATAATCTTTCTTCTCATTTGCATTCTGCTCCTTTTCTAAAGCCTAGCAATATTTGCTAGACTTTTAAATTACATTTTTTTATCAATATTAATACCATTTACATATCCTGTTGTATCGTGTGACAATGTTATTATATAAATATCCGTTTCAGCAATTCCATCTAAATTCTGTAAATTGTTTGAACTTACTGTTATTTCATGTGTAGGATCATTTTTAACAGTTTCTTGTGCTACTTGTAGTAATTCAATCAGTTGTTTACCTGTTATTTCTCCTAAATATTGAGTAAATTTTGTATTAAACTCTAATTTTGCTTTTTCATCAACTTCTTCTTGTTGATTGTTGTTTGCTAAATTGTTTAAGTCCCCTTCTGTAACTTTTATTTCATTGATAAAACCATCATCGTCATAAGAAAACACAGCAATATACGTTTTATCTGTAGCTATTTGTTCTATATCAGTTATTCCAGTTGTATCTAGCTTTACTTTATGTTCATCTGTTCTTGTAGTATTGTTAGATTCTATTGTTGAAAATAATGCTTTTACTTGTGAACTAGATAAGTTTTTTTCTTCAAATGATTTAAATATTGAATTAAATGTTTCAACCTCCATATTGTTTATGCTTTCTTTAATTTTATTAGTATCTTCTTCCGTATTTGTCTCTGCAGGTTTGTCAGTATTTACAATTGTTTTGTTATTTAAATTTTCAGTGTTTTTATTAACTAAAATATATAAAATTGCTCCAGTTAATGCGATTATTAATATTGCTACTACTACTATTAATATAATAACTATTCTTTTACTATTGCCCATGTTTTTCCTCCTCTATTTATCATTTAAACATTCAATACCTGGTAAAGCCTTTCCCTCCAAAAATTCTAGAGAGGCTCCTCCACCTGTTGAAATGTGTGTCATTCTGTCTGCTAAACCCATTTTTTCTATGGCTGCAGCTGAATCTCCTCCTCCTATAATTGTTACAGCATCACTTTCTGCTAAAGCCATTGCAATAGCTTTAGTCCCCTCTTCAAATTTTGAAAATTCTGTAACACCAAGAGGTCCATTCCATAATACTGTTTTTGCATCTTTGATAATGTTTTTAAACAATTCAATTGTTTTAGGTCCAATATCCAACCCCATAAATCCATCTGGTATTTCTGCGTTTTCAACAAATTTGTCTTCTGAATCATTTGAGTATTTAGTTGCTATATGGTTATCTATAGGTAATACTAGTTTAACATTTTTTTGTTTTGCTTTTTCTAAAAGCATTTTTGCTAAATCTATTTTGTCTTCTTCACATATTGACGTACCTATACTATGTCCTTGTGCCTTATAAAAAGTATATGCCATTCCTCCACCTATAAGTAAAGTATTTACCTTATCTAATAAATTTTCAATTACACCAATTTTATCAGAAACCTTTGCACCACCTAAAATCGCTACAAAAGGTCGTTTTGGATTTTCCAAACTAGCTCCTAAAAATTTTAATTCTTTTTCAATTAAAAAACCTGATACTGCTGGTAAATAATTTGCTACACCTGCTGTTGAAGCATGTGCTCTGTGTGCTGTACCAAATGCGTCATTTACGTATATTTCTGCAAAAGATGCTAATCTTTTTGCAAACTCTAGATTATTCTCTTCTTCTTCTTTATGGAATCTAACATTTTCTAATAAAACCACTTCACCTTCTTTAATGCTTTGTGTTAGTTTTTCTGCATCTTCACCAATAACATCTTTAGAAAGCTTTACTTCTTGTCCTAGCAATTTAGAAAGTTCTTCTGCAACTGGTTTTAAAGAATATTTCGTGTTAAACTCTCCCTTTGGTCTACCCAAATGTGAACAAAGTATAACCTTTGCATTGTGTTCTAATAAATACTTTATTGTAGGAATTGCAGCTCTTATTCTTCTATTATCTGTAATTTTTCCAGTTTCTTTATCGAGTGGAACATTAAAATCACATCTAACAAGAACTCTTTTCCCTGTAACATCAATATCTCTTACAGTTTTCTTATTCATATTCTTCCTCCTAATTAATTGTTTTTTATCTGGATGTTAGAGTTATATTGTTTTATTTAATACCTTGATAAGTTTTATTTTTTTGAAATATAAATTGCTAAATCAACTAATTTGTTAGAATATCCCCATTCATTATCATACCATGCAACTAACTTAACAAATTTATCTGTTAATTGAATACCAGCTTTGCTATCAAATATACAAGTATGACTATCATGTATAAAGTCTGAAGATACAACATCCTCATCTGTATACTCTATTATACCCTTAAATTCGTTTTCTGATGCTTTCTTTACTACTTCACATATTTCTTCATAGGTTGCTGATTTTTCTAGATTACATGTTAAATCTACAACAGATACATTTACTGTTGGAACTCTAAATGCCATACCTGTAAGTTTTCCATCTAATTCTGGTATAACTTTTCCAACTGCTTTTGCTGCTCCTGTTGATGATGGTATGATATTTGCAGATGCTGCTCTACCACCTCTCCAATCTTTTTTAGAGGCTCCATCAACTGTCTTTTGTGTTGCAGTTGTGCTATGAACTGTTGTCATTAATCCTTCTTTAATTCCAAAATTATCATGAATTACCTTTGCTAAAGGTGCTAAACAGTTTGTTGTACAAGATGCATTTGAAATTATAGACATACTTGGATCATATTTATCGTTATTAACTCCCATAACAAACATTGGAGCATCTTTTGATGGTGCACTAATTAAAACTTTCTTAGCTCCTGAATCTAAGTGAGCTTGTGCTTTCTCTAAAGTTGTAAATACACCTGAACAATCTAAAACATACTCTACTCCTTCTGCTCCCCAAGGAATATTATGTGGGTCCAATTCATTAAATACATTTATTGTTTTTCCATTTACTACTAATTTATTGTTTTCTGCTTTAACTTCTCTTTTAAATCTTCCATGTACTGTATCGAATTTTATCATATATGCCATATAATCTGCTGCAACAGATGGATCGTTTATTGCTACAACTTCTATTTCCCCTTCCTTTTCTAAAGCTGCTTGTAAAACTAGCTTGCCTATTCTTCCAAAACCATTGATTCCAACCTTAACTGACATAAATAATTCCTCCTTCAAACGCTATCAAAAAGCGCTATTAAAAAATATTTTTACGTGCCTATTGTATAACAAAAGAAAACACTTTTCAAGTGTTTTCCAATAAATTATTATAAAACTTATATTAATATTGGCTGAATTTGTTCCCCCTCTAAAGCCTTGAGTATTGTATCTTTTATATAAAACGAACTAAATAATAAAGAATTTGGCTTTGTTATTGGATTATCTTGTCTAAACGGTACAAAAAAAATATTTTTTTGCTTTAAAAGTTTACCTATGTTTTCAGCTTCTATTGATAATCCATCATTTGTAGCTATTCCAATAACTATATTATTGCCACTCTTTAAATTTGTTTTTGCTGCTACTAAAACAGGAGTATCAATTATACCATTTGCAAGTTTTCCTATTGTGTTACCTGTACAAGGAATAATTGTCATAATATCTGTTGGAGTTTTGTTCCCAATTGGTTCTGCTTCATCTATTGTATGTATTATTTGTTTTCCTGTTATATTCTCAATTTCTTTTATAAAATCCTGTGTTTTTGATTTAAGGTTATAACTGTTAAAAGACATAATTGGAATTATATCTGCCCCATCTTGAATTAGTTTTTTAATTTGAGGAATTGTCTTTTTTATTGCATAAAATGAACTTGTTATACCAATAGCTATTCTTTTGTTTTCCAACAACATAGAATTCCTCCTAAAACAGTCTTATATATTATAATATGATTTATATAAATATAAAGTTAAACATAAAGTAGGATTTTTCCTTTTTATTGGTTCTTTGTCATTAAGAAAGACAGACCCTCGTGTGTCTGCCCCTACTTTCCAAATTTTGTTACCTTTCTGTCAGTAATTAAAATTTTTATTAGCAGTTTAGTTTATTCTTTGTTTACTATTTTTATATGTATATCCTTCAATTGTTGTTCTGTAACTTTGCTTGGTGCTCCCATTAATGCATCTTGTGCTTTTTTGTTTTTTGGGAATGCTATTACTTCACGTATGTTTGGCTCGTCTGCTATTAGCATTACCATTCTATCAAACCCTGGTGCTGCTCCTGCGTGTGGTGGTGTTCCATACTGGAATGCATTGTATAGTGCTCCAAATCTTTTTTCTACTTCTTCTTCTGGATAGCCTGCTATTTCAAATGCTTTTACCATTATTTCTGGATTATGGTTTCTTACTGCTCCTGATGCTACTTCGTATCCGTTGCATACCACGTCATATTGGTATGCCAATATTTCTAATGGGTCTTTTGTTAATAGTGCTTCCATTCCTCCCTGTGGCATTGAGAATGGATTGTGGTTGAAGTCTATTTTTCCTTCTTCTGATAATTCGTACATTGGAAAGTCTACTATTAAGCAGAATCTATAGGTGTCTTTTTCTAATAAATCTAGTTTATTTCCTAATTCTATTCTTAAACTTCCAGCCATTTTTTGTGCTTTTTCAAGGTCGTCTGCTAGGAAGAAGATGCTGTCATTTTGTTTTACGCCCATTTTTAATAATTTTTCTTTTACTTCGTCTGTTATGAATTTTGCAATTCCTCCAGATACGTTGTTTTCATTGTCAAATTTTGCCCATGCTAATCCTTTAGCTCCTAATTCATCTATTGCAAATGTAGTCATATTATCAAAAAACTTTCTTCCTTGTTCTGCTCCATTTGGCACTATTATTGCCTTTATTGTTTTACCTTTAAATCCATTAAATTCTGTGTTTTTGAATATTTCTGTTACGTTTTGAATTATAAGTGGATTTCTTAGGTCTGGTTTGTCTGTTCCATATGTTTCCATTGCTTCTTTATATGGTATTCTTCTAAATGGTCCTTCATCTACCTTTTTGCTTGTAAAATGTTTAAAGGTTGATGTGAAAAGCTCTTCTAAAACTCCAAATACATCTTCTTGTGTGGCAAATGACATTTCGAAGTCTATTTGATAGAATTCTCCTGGTGCTCTATCTGCTCTTGGGTCTTCGTCTCTAAAACATGGTGCTATTTGAAAATATCTATTGAATCCTGATACCATTAATAGTTGTTTAAATTGTTGTGGTGCTTGTGGAAGTGCATAAAACTCTCCCGGATGTAGTCTGCTTGGTACTAAAAAGTCTCTTGCTCCTTCTGGTGATGAATTTGCTAAAATTGGTGTTTGTATTTCCGTAAAGCCTAGTTCGTCCATTTTATCTCTTACAAATTTCATTATTTTTGAACGTAGCAAAATGTTATTATGTATTTTTTCATTTCTTAAATCTAAGTATCTGTATTCTAATCTCAAATCTTCTCTAACTGAAGATATGTCAATTTTTTCTGAGTTTACTTCAAATGGAAGCACACTTTTGCATTTGCCAAGCATTGTTATTTTTGTTGCTTGCAATTCAATATCTCCTGTGGATATTTTACTGTTTTTATTGCTTCTTTCTGAAACAACACCTTCTACTGATATTACACATTCTGTTACTAATTTTTCAGCCTCTTCATGTAAGTTGCTATCGTCACCTATTATTATTTGTGTAATTCCAAATTGATCTCTTAAATCAATAAATTTCATTGCTCCTAAGTTTCTAATTCTTTGTACCCAACCTGCTAGTTTAACAGTTTGTCCTACGTTTGCCATTCTTAATTCGCCACAAGTGTGAGTTCTGTACTCGTTCATAAATATGCCCCCTTTAAAATTATAAAACATTCAATGTGTTTTTTACATCTTTAATTATTTTGTTCATTAATTCAACTGCTTCCTTAGTTTCTTCTATTGTTGGAACGTACATTGTATCAGGATATCTTAAATCTACAGCATAGTCTGTCAGTGAGTTTCCCATGTATTTTTCTAATTCTTTGTTATATGCCTTACATTTGTTTAATAAAAAATCTATGTTATGTGTTTTTTGCACATCTTCATTATTAAATATCAGTAATGCTTTTAAGTATTTTTCTACTGCTTGTTGGCAATGAAAACAAACTATTTCTGTCATATCCTCATCTTCTATTAACTTGTTTACAGCTTTTATATCTTTGTTAGCTTTTTCTATCCATTCATTAATATATTGTCTATCACTCATAGAACAACACCTTCCTTCAATGCATTATATATAATATTGCCTTTTCTTGTTCTATATTCTTCTACAATATGCTTTGTTTTAACAATAACGTCTGCATCTATTCCCTGCAAAGCTAACTCTTTTCGAATACTCACTTGCATTTTTCTCATCTCTTGCACAGATAACACATCTTGAACAACAAGTAGTAAGTCATAGTCACTATTATCTTTATAATCGTTTCTAGCTCTTGAGCCAAACAATATTATGGAACTATAATTATATTTTTTTATAGTATCAAGAATGATTTTCTTAACATTGTCGTTCATAAATATGCCCCCTATTTAAATATTATTTTTTAACCACTTTATTCTTTCTTCATGAAGTTTTCTTCCAAACTCAATGCCTGGTTTTATGTTGTATTTATTTATAATGTATTCTCCATCAATAGCTTTTAGCATTTTTGTTCCTATTGAATAGAAATCATATTGTTTATCTTTGATTTCGTTTTTATCATTTTCAAAGCTTCTACTTCTATCTGAATACACTACCATTTGTAAGCCTTTTAAGCCTAATGCTGATTTGTCTATTTTTTCTATAAAGCTTACTTTTTTGGCGATTGTCATTTGATTAAAAATTCCACCTTTCATGTGTTCTAAAACAGCTGTTAGCCCCATCTTTTTCCATTCATTTGGAGTTCCTAATGTTTTGCATAAAAGCCTTAAAGGCTCAACTCCTCTTTGTTCATGGTTATAATGATGTGGATACATTTCCTTTGGTGTTCTTCCTTTTCCTAAATCATGTACTAATGTACAAAATCTAATTTTAACATCTTTGGTTATTTTAGCACTATTATCAAGTGCAAGCATTGTATGATTATAGCTATCTCCTTCCGGGTGATATTTAATTGGTTGTATTGCTCCTATTAAATCATACACTTCTTTAAAATGAACATCTAATACTTCTGCTTCTTTTAATACATCAAAAAATATTGATGGTTTGTCTGCTTCTAATGCTTTTCTAAATTCTGTAAAAATTCTTTCTTTTGATAATGTTGGTAATTCTTCTTTCAACTTGTTCATCATATTTAATGTTTTTCTAGATACTGTAAAATCTAGAACTGCTGCTATTCTTGCCACTCTATAAACTCTTAAAGGGTCTTCACTAAATCTTGAGCTAGTTGCTCTAATAACTTTATTTTCTAAATCTTCTCTTCCTCCAAAAGGGTCTATTATTTCTTTTGTTAAAACGTCTTGTGCAATTGAATTAATTGTTATATCTCTTCTTTTCAAATCTTCTTCTATTGAAATATCTTCATTTGTTTCAATTGTAAATTCTTTATGTCCTTTTCCAACCTTTATTTCTTTTCTTGCTAGTGCAAATTCTTTTCCGTCTAAATCAAAAACTTCAAAAGATTTTCCCCTTACTCTAGCCATTGGAAATAAATTTAGAAATTTTTCAAAAGTAAAGCCAGTTATGCAATAGTCTTCATCTTTAATGGGTTTATTTAAAATAGCATCACGTACAGCACCGCCTACCAAATAGGTGTTACCACCATTTTGTTTGATTTTTTTTGCTATTTTTTCTATTTCCATTTTTCCTCCTAAAAATATTACATTTTATTTTATCTCTAATATCCCCAAATGTCAATACTTGAATAAAAAAAATAAGCTATGTTTTGAATAAAAAAATAAGCTATGTTCAAGCTTTTTTATCTGGGGGCAAACGAGAATGTATGCCCCTACAATTCTTCTCCTATTAGGTCATAGTTTTTTACGTTTGTTATTTTTGTTTTTATCCAAGTGTTTTCTAGGTTTGGCTTTTTATTTGGTATGAATACTAGTCCATCTTCTTCTGGTATGTCCATATATGTTCTCCCACAGTAATATTTGTCATCAAAAGTTTTTGTTTCTACTAGCATTTCGTATTCTTGTCCTATTTTCTCTTGTAATTTTTGTTTTGATATTTTTTGTGCTAAACTCATTATTTGGTCTAGTCTTTTTTGTTTTGTTTTATAGTGTATTTGTTTTGGTAGTTTTGCTGCTGATGTTCCATCTTCTTTTGAATATTTAAAAGCTCCTAGTTTGTCAAAATTTGCTTCTGATACAAATTTCATAAGTTTCTCAAAATCTTCCTCTGTTTCTCCTGGGAAACCTACAATTAGAGTTGTTCTTAAAATTGCTTCTGGTATTTCCTTTTTTATTTTCTTTATTATATTTTTGATATTTTCCCCTGTTGTTTTTCTGTTCATTCTTTTTAATACAGGGTCTGATATGTGCTGAATTGGTATATCGAAGTATTTGCAGATTTTATCGTTATTCTTTACTGTTTGTATTAGTTCCTCCGTTATACTTTCTGGATATGCATATAGAAAACGTATCCACTTTATTCCATCTATTTTGCTTATTTCTTCTAATAATTCTGCTAAGCGTTTTTTTCCATATAAGTCTATTCCATATTTTGTTGTGTCTTGCGCAATTACTATTATTTCTTTGTATCCTTTGCTCGCTAAGCTTTTTGCTTCTTCTATTATTTCTTCAAAAGGTCTGCTTATGTATGATCCTCTTATATATGGAATTGCACAGTATGTGCATCTATTGCTACATCCTTCTGCTATTTTTAAGTAGGTAGTTGTATTTCCTGTTGTTATGACTCTATCTAAATACTCTAATCTGGTTGTTTGTAAGTTTTTAGTATCTTTATCTATTAAACTATCTATCTTCTCCCAAAGGTTATTATATTCCTTTATTGGTATAAATAAATCCACTTCTGGTATTAGCTTTTCTAGCTCTTCTTGATATCTTTCTACTAAGCATCCCATTGCTATTAAGTATTTACATATACCCTTTGTTTTATATTCTGCCATTTCTAACATTGTGTCTATTGCTTCTTGCTTTGCACTTTCTATAAAACCACATGTATTTATTACTATTATTTCTGCTTCATTTATATTATTTACTATTTTATATTGATGCTCTTTAAATAGTCCTATTGCCATTTCTGTATCTACTAAATTTTTTGTGCATCCAAGTGATATAAATCCTACTTTCATTTTTTACTCCTTATAATAGTCGTTATTACACATATTTTTTCTTGTTAATTCAAATAAGTTTAATTTCGTAAATCCTGCTGATTGTGTTTTTGCTCTGTCTTTTTTTAGTTCATCTTTTAATAGTTTTTCTATTGCATTTTTATCTTTTTCTTCATTCATATCTATATAATCTATTATTATTATTCCACCTATATCTCTTAGTCTTAGTTGTTTTGCAATTTCTACTGTTGCTTCTTGGTTTACTTTGTATATTGTTTCTTCTAAGCTCTTCTTTCCTGTATATTTGCCTGTATTTACATCTATTGCCGTTAATGCTTCTGTTCTATCTATTGTTATAAAGCCTCCACATTTTAGCCAAATTTTTCTATTTTCCATTTTTTCTATTTGTTTTGTTAAAGAATACATATTAAATAAATTTTCTTCTTTTAATTCTAATTTTATGTCTTTTATATCCTTTAATAATTTCTGCACATCTTCATATATTCTTTTATCATTTACAATAATTTTTTCAAGTCCTCTATCTATAATGTCTATTACTGTTCTTCTAATTAGAGCCATGTTATCATATAAAAAAGTTGGTGCTTCTTTTGTGCTTTTGGCTTTTTCTTGAATTTCTTTCCATGTTTTTTTTAATATTTCTATATCTTGTTTTATTTCCTCTTCGGTTGCATTTTCACTTGACGTTCTAAGTATTGCACCAGTATTTTTTGGTAATATTTGTCTTACTAGATTTATTAGTTTTTGTTTCTTTTCTTTGTTTTCAATTTTTTGTGATATTGTTATTATTTCTGTTTCTGGCATTAATACAACAAATCGTCCTGCTAGGTTAAGGTGTGTGCTTACTTTTGCACCTTTATTGGCTGTGCCGTCTTTTTTTACTTGGATTATAATTTTGTCTCCTTCTTTTAGTACCTCTTCTATTGATTTTTGTTCTATTTTATTTTTGGTTATATCTACCTTTGGTAATACATCTTGTACTTTTATTAAACTATGTCTTGTTTCTCCAATGTCAATAAAAGCCGATTGCATTCCTTTTAATATATTTACAACCTTTCCTAAATATATATTTCCTTCTAATCTTTTTTGATTTTCGTGTTCCTCATGTTTTTCAACTAATATTCCGTTTTCAACTAACATTATTGTTTTTAAATATTCTTGTTTGTTTATTAATAATTCCAACATTTTTCATGTTATCCTTTCTGCATTTTTTATCAAGCTTATATCTTTTCGTCATTAATTAAATTTATTCATTGCTTTATCTATTCCACTTTTTAATATTTCAATTGTTGCTTCTGCTGCTTTATTTACGCCTTCTTCTAATATTCCTCTTTCTTCTTCAGGTACTTGTCCTATAACATAATCTATTATATTTTCTTTGTAATCTGGAGCACCTATTCCTACACGTATTCGTATAAAATCTTCTGTTTGTAGAAAATGTATAACTGATTTCATCCCATTGTGAGTTCCGGCTCCTCCTTTTTTTCTGATTCGAATTGTACCTGGTTCTAAGTCTATGTCATCATATATTACAATTATATTTTTATTTGGAATCTTATAAAAGTTTTTAAATTCTATTATACTTTCTCCACTAGCATTCATATATGTTTGGGGTTTTAGTAATATAACTTTTTCTCCATTTATGTGTTCTACTGTATATAGTCCATTAAATTTAGACTGTGAAATTCTTATATCACAGTCTTTTGCTATTTTGTTTATTACATTAAATCCCATATTATGTCTTGTATTGCTATATTCTTTTTCTGGGTTTCCAAGTCCTACTATTAGGTACATTTTTTATCTCCTTTAAATTTATAATTTCTCTTTGGAAATACTGGGGTTCCCCCACCTTCTCTTAGGCATTTTAAAATTGCCTTCATCCTTACCGGTAAGCTTTCAGTTTCATTTTCTATAAAACTTAATAAGTATGGTCTATATCTTTCAGGTGTTATATCGTATAAATCAATTAAGTATGCAAGCATTCGATACATATCTGAACATCTTCTTATTGAAGGTGTTGACATTATGCTTCCTCTTCTATTTCTATAATACTTGAAGGTAGGAAATTCTCCATATTTGTATGATTTTGCAAGAATTGTGGCTGTTGTTGAATATACCATATCTTCATAATATATGTTTTCTTTAAATTTAATATTATTTTCTAATAAAAAGTCCCTTCTCCAACATTTACTAGGAACTGAAAAGTTTATGTCACACATTAATCTTGCTTCTTTTGTAGAATTCTCAGCTGTTGATAAATGAATTTTATTAAATCCCCCTACATCTTTAAATCCTAAATATACTATGTCTGGTTTATCTTTTCCTATTAAATTATTTATTCTTTCTAGGGTTGTGTCTTCATATAATGCGTCATCCCCATCTAAGTGAACAATATATTCTCCTCTTGATCTCTCTATACCTATATTTCTTACTGCCCCTAAGCCTAAATTTTTCTCATTATTTATTACCATTATTCTTGGGTCTTTAAAATTATTTATTTTTTCTAAAGTTGCATCCTTTGAAGCATCATTTATTATTATTAATTCATAATTGGTAAATGTTTGGTTTAGAATACTGTTTATTGCTCTTTCAATGTATGCTTCTATGTTGTACGCACTAACTATAACGCTGAATCTTTCTTTCATTGCGAAACCCCTTTCTTATTATATAGCATATTATTCATTTATTTCATATTCTCTTTTTCTATTTCTTTTATTACTTCCATTCTTTCTTGGTATCTTCCCCCTAATACATCTGTTCCTAACCATCCACGTATTATATTTATAGCTGTGTCTAAGCTTACAAATTCTGCTGGAATTGCAAGTACATTTGCATTATAATGTGCTTTTGCACGTTTTGCTCCGTCTTCGTTAAAGCAATCTACACTTCTAATTCCTTTGAACTTGTTTGCAAACATTGCCATTCCAAATCCACTTCCAGAAATAAAAATTCCAACATCGCACTTTTTATTTTGTATACATCTACATGCATCTTTTATTGCTTCTGGGTCGTCTAGTGTTTCTTCGTCATACGTACCGAAGTCTTTATATGGTATTTCTTTTTCTTCAAGATATCTTAGTATTTCTTCTTTTAATTTATAACCACTACAATTACATGCTACAGCTATCATAACGACTCCTCCTTTAAACATTATTTTAATAATTATAACATATTTTGAAAAAATTGTAAATTTTAGTTTTTTTATTTAATATTCTTTTATAGATTAAACAGTTTCATTATTTATAAATTTCTTGCCATTTGTATTCCTGAACATGATGCCATCATTAGTCCTCTAGTCATTCCTCCACCATCTCCTATTGAATATAAGCCTTTTATGCTTGTCTCAAATTGTTTGTTTATTACTACTCTATTGCTATAAAATTTTATTTCCGGTGCGTATAATAGATTATCTGGTGCTCCAAATCCTTCTACTATTTTGTCTACTGCTCTTATAAATTCCAGTATGCTTACCATTGTTCTATATCCTAATGCGAAAGTTATATCTCCTGCTACAGCTGATTTTAATGTTGGTACTACAGTATTTCTTTCAAGTTCATAGTCCCATGTTCTTTTTCCTCTGTATATATCACCTAGTCTTTGTACTACAATGTTTCCTGCTCCTAAGTCATTTAAGTTCTGTGCAACATTACGTCCATATTCAATTGGACGTTTAAATGGACTTGTAAAGTGATGTGATACAAGTATTGCTAGGTTTGTATTTGTGCTTTTTCTTTCTTTGTATGAATGCCCATTTACGAGTGTTAAGTTGTTATCATATACTTCTGCTGAAACAAATCCACTTGGATTTTGACAGAAGGTTCTTACTTTATCTCTAAATGGTCCAACTCTACCACTAAACTTTGCTTCATACATATATTTGTTTATGTCCTTCATTACTGCATCTGGTAGTTCGTATCTAACACCGATGTCAACTATTCCAGTTTCTGTTTTAATATTGTATTTGTTTGCCATATCAACCAACCAGTTTGCACCTTTTCTACCAACTGCTACAACTACTTTGTCTGCAAATATATTCTCTGTTGGATGTTCTTCGTCGTCTACGTACTTTGCCTCTTTTACTTTTACTCCTTTTATTGAACCATCTTCAACTATTAAATCTGCAACAATTGTTTGAAACATCATTTCTATTCCATTATTCTCTATGTATTCTTCTAGTCTCTTATATACTTCGTGGCTTTTCTCTGTCCCTAAATGTCTTATTGGTATATTGATTAAACGTATTCCTTCTTTTTGGGCTCTATCATTTATTTTTGCAATTTCCTCTTTATATTCTGTTCCTTCTAGGTGTTTATCTGCTCCAAAGTTTAAATAAATTTGATCTGTATAATCAATTAGTTTTTTGGTTTCAGGAACTCCTACAATTTTATGCAAATTTCCTCCTACATGTATTTCATTATCCTCACTATTGTATAAAGATAATTTTCCATCTGAAAAGGCTCCTGCACCTGAGAATCCATTTGTTATATTACACATTGGTTTACAATGTATACACTTTTTTGTTTTTTCAATTGGACAATTTCTCTCTTCTACACGTTTGCCTTGGTCTATTAATAGTACTTTTTTAAATTTATTTAACTTTATTAATTCGTAAGCACAAAAAATAGAGCTTGGTCCCATTCCAACTACAATTAAATCATACTTATTTGGCATAAAAAACCACTCCTTTAACTATGAAATTATATCATAGGAGTGGTAATTTTGCAATATTAATGCACATATTTTTACTTTATCACCCTACAATGTTGTAGGTGTAATAAGAAAAGTGAAACTTTATAAAAAAGAGGATATTGATATCCTCCTTATTTATTAATATTTAAACATTATCTTTTATGTAGTCAACAACGTCACCTACTGTTACTACTTTTTCAGCATCGCTATCTGGTATTTCTAAATCAAATTCCTCCTCTAATGCCATTATTAATTCTACAATGTCTAATGAATCTGCTCCTAAATCATCTATGAAAGATGCTTCAGTTGTTATTGTTGATTCTGCAACCCCTAGTTGCTCTATTATTATTTCTTTTACTTTATCAAAAATCTCCTCTGAATTCATAATTATAACACCCCCTTTTACTTTTGTATGACTTCTATCTATATTAAGATATTATATCAATCTAAAAATGTCAATACTTTTTATTGATTTTTTTCAAATTCTTTTTTTATTATCTCAACAGTTCCACTCTTTGCAAAGTTTTCAGCTTGTTTTATGGTGTAATAAAACAGTTTTTCATCACTACTTCCATGTGCTTTTACAACCGGTTTTTGTACTCCTAAAAATAATGCTCCACCATATTCTTTGTAATCCATAGTTTTTGCAAATTTCTTAATTGATGGCATTGCTGGAAGTGCACATATCATTGTTCCCACATTTTTCTTTAGGTTTTCTGTTAAGCTTCTTTTTACTAATTTTCCAAAGCCTTCTATTGTTTTTAATAATACATTTCCTGTAAATCCATCTGTTACTGCTGCATCTATTTCACCTGTGAATATATCTCTGCCTTCAATGTTTCCAACAAAGTTTATGCCATATTTTTCTGCTTCTTGTTTTATTAGTCTGTAGCTTTCTTTCATTAATTCGTTTCCTTTTGTTTCTTCTGTTCCTATGTTTAAAAGCCCTATTGCTGGTCTTTCTATATTATATATTTTCTGCAAGTATACATTTGCCATCTGTGCAAATTGTAGTAAATTGACTGGTTTGCAGTTTGTGTTTGCTCCACAGTCTATTAACATTACTCCTTTTTTATATGAAGGTAGCATTGGTGCCATTGCGGGTCTATCAACTCCTTTAATTCTACCTACGAGAAGGGTTGCTCCAGTAAGTAAGGCTCCTGAATTTCCTGCTGAAATAAATACATCTCCTTTGCCTTCTTTTAACAATTTAAAACCCACTACCATTGATGAATCTTTTTTGTGTTTTATTGCTTGTGTTGGTATATCTTCCATTGTAATCTCTTCTGTTGTGTTATATATTGTTATTTTGTTTGATATTTCCTTTATGTTATCTTTTCCATATATTTCTTTTACCTTTTTATTTATTTTTTCTTCATTTCCTACTAATAATATTTCAGAATCTATTTCTTTTATTGCCTTGACAGCTCCTTTAATTGTTGCCTCTGGTGCATTATCTCCACCCATTGCATCTAATATGATTTTCATAAAACTCTCCTTTTTATGGTTGGTTTTTATCCTTCCATTAGATTTTTTCGATGTTACTATTGTATGCTTTTATTTTAAAAAAATCAAGTATTTGAGTAAAAATATGTAAAAATAAGTTTTGTAAGATAATAATTACAATAAAATAAAGCTCTCAGATTAAACTGAGAGCTTACTTTTTTTAATTATGCTATTATTTCAGAAACTATTCCTGAACCTACTGTTCTACCACCTTCACGGATAGCAAATCTTAGTCCTTTTTCCATAGCTATTGGTGTAATTAATTCGATTGTCATATCGATATTGTCACCTGGCATTACCATCTCTGTTCCTGCTGGTAAATCTATAACACCTGTAACGTCTGTTGTTCTGAAATAGAATTGTGGTCTGTATCCATTGAAGAATGGTGTATGACGTCCACCTTCATCTTTGGTTAATACATAAACTTGTGCTTTGAATTTTGTGTGTGGATGTATTGAACCTGGTTTTGCTAATACTTGACCTCTTTCAATTTCATTTCTTTGGATTCCTCTTAATAGTAATCCTACGTTATCTCCAGCTTGTGCTTGGTCTAATAATTTTCTAAACATTTCAACACCTGTGATAACTGTTTTCTTAGCTTCTGTTGATAGTCCAACTATTTCAACTTCGTCTGAAACTTTTACTGTTCCTCTTTCTACTCTACCTGTTGCAACTGTTCCTCTACCTGTTATAGAGAATACGTCTTCTACTGGCATTAAGAAATCTCCGTCTGTTGGTCTATCTGGTGTTGGGATATAGCTATCAACTGCATCCATTAATTC
>ULVA01078397.1_pt1 | contig 47369 bp, 64 predicted proteins | sample 1958811 | NCBI WGS metagenome assembly ULVA01 (sample SAMEA4835768, study PRJEB28245) | human gut metagenome | biome: gut microbiome; material: fecal sample | place: Denmark | collected 2008
CAGCGCCTGCACCCGCAGCAGCGCCTGCACCCGCAGCAGCTCCCGCAGGAGAAGCAAAGGTAACGGTCACAGCTCCCATGCCCGGCACCATAGTTGCAGTGAATGTTACCGTCGGACAGAAGGTTGAAAAGGGCACGGTTCTCTGCCTGCTCGAAGCCATGAAAATGGAAAATGAAATCATGGCTCCCGAGGGCGGCACGGTAACAGGCGTCGCCACATCGAAGGGCGCTTCCGTCAACGCGGGCGACATACTCATCACCATAGCGTAAGGATTTATTTTCATATTATTATATTGGTGGTGAAAGAAATTGATAGAAGCTATAAAAAATTTATGGGAAACTACCGGTCTCTTTCAGTTTGAAAGCACCGAGCTTATGATAAAGACGCTCATAATGTATGTCATCGTCGGTGTGCTCGTATATCTTGCCGTTGTAAAGGGCTTTGAGCCTCTGCTCCTGCTCCCGATAGCGACAGGCATGCTCCTCGCAAATCTGCCCGGCGCAAATCTTTTCCATATGGAATGGTTTGTGGACGGCGTGCCTGTGATGCGCGACGGTATTGAGGTCATGTCAACCAAGCTTTCCGATGTCGTTTCATACGCTGTCGGAAACGGCGGACTCCTCGATATACTTTATCTCGGTGTTAAACTCGGTATTTATCCCTCACTCATATTCCTCGGCGTAGGTGCGATGACGGACTTTTCTCCGCTCATATCAAACCCCAAAAGCATATTCCTCGGCGGAGCTGCACAGCTCGGCGTATTCATGGCTTTCTTCGGCGCTCTGCTTTTCGGCTTCTCGCCTCAGGTAGCCAGTGCCATAGGTATCATCGGCGGTGCGGACGGTCCCACTGCCATACTTGTGACAAAAATACTCGCACCCGAATATCTCGGACCGATAGCTATAGCGGCTTATTCGTATATGGCGCTTATTCCTATGATTCAGCCCCCGATAATGAAGCTGATGACAACAAAGAAGGAGCGCAGTGTAGTTATGACAACGCTCCGCCCCGTTTCCAAGAAGGAGCTTGTGATATTCCCGATAATGGTTATCATCGTGGTGTGCCTCATGCTTCCCGATGCCGCTCCGCTCGTAGGCTTCCTCATGTTCGGAAACCTGCTTAATGTCAGCGGTGTTACCGACCGTCTTTCCAAGACGGCTCAGAATGAGCTTATCAATATCGTCACGATATTCCTCGGAATATCCGTCGGCGCTACGGCAAGTGCAAAGACCTTTCTTGACGCAAAGACTCTGCTCATTATCGCACTCGGTCTTGTGGCGTTCTGTTTCTCGACCTTCGGCGGACTTCTCGGCGGCAAGATAATGTATCTGCTCTCGGGCGGCAAGGTAAATCCGCTTATCGGCTCTGCGGGCGTTTCCGCCGTACCTATGGCGGCGCGCGTATCGCAGAAAGTCGGTCAGGAGGAGGTTCCCGGAAACTTCCTGCTCATGCACGCAATGGGACCGAATGTTGCCGGCGTTATAGGCTCGGCTATCGCGGCAGGCGTATTTCTTGCGCTCTACCAAGTTAAGTAAAGAAAGGATAAAGTCATGGCTAAAGTTAAAATTTGCGAAACAGTCCTGCGTGACGCTCACCAGTCGCTTGTCGCCACAAGAATGACGACGGAGCAGATGCTCCCCATTCTCGAGGAGATGGACAAGGTCGGCTACTACGCGCTTGAGGCATGGGGCGGTGCCACATTTGATGCCTGCCTGCGCTTCCTCGATGAGGACCCGTGGGAAAGACTCCGCAAGATAAGAGATAAGGTTAAAAATACAAAGCTCCAGATGCTTTTCCGCGGTCAGAATATCCTCGGATATCGCCACTATGCGGACGATGTCGTGGAATATTTCGTTCGGAAATCCATCGCAAACGGCATTGATATACTCAGAATTTTTGACGCGCTCAATGACCCGAGAAACCTCAAAACCGCTATTGATGCGACAATAAAAGAGGGCGGTCATGTTCAGGCGGCAATAAGCTATACCACAAGCCCCGTCCATACGAACGAAGGCTTTGCAAAATACGCAAAGCAGCTTGAGGAGATGGGTGCAAATTCCATCTGCATCAAGGATATGGCGGGTCTGCTCAAGCCTTATGACGCATATGAGCTTGTTTCCCTGATAAAGCAGAATGTAAAGATTCCCGTTCAGCTTCATACGCACTATACATCCGGTCTTGCCTCTATGACCGTGCTAAAGGCTATAGAGGCGGGCGTCGATATAGTCGATACGGCTATTTCTCCTCTCGCTATGGGCACGAGCCAGCCGCCTACGGAGTCGCTCGTTGCAGCCCTTGCCGGAACAGAATATGACACCGGTCTTGACCTTGCTCAGCTTGATAAGATATGCAAGTATTTCACACCTATCCGCGAGCAGTTCCTTGAGAGCGGTCTGCTTAATCCCAATGTGCTGAAAGTGGATGTGAACGCGCTTCTCTATCAGGTTCCCGGCGGTATGCTTTCAAACCTTGTTTCCCAGCTTAAGCAGGCAGGCAAGCTCGATAAGCTTCCCGAGGTTCTTGCCGAGGTTCCGAATGTGAGAAAAGATGCGGGTTATCCCCCGCTTGTTACTCCTTCCTCCCAGATTGTCGGCACGCAGGCTGTGCTCAATATCATCAGCGGCGAGCGCTATAAGATGGTCTCCAAGGAATTTAAGGGTATCGTTCGCGGCGAATACGGCAAGACTCCCGTAGATATCGCTCCCGACTTCCGCAAGAAGATAATCGGAGACGAAAAGCCGATAACATATCGTCCCGCAGACGCGCTCGAGCCCGAGCTTGACAAGCTTCGCGAGGAGGTAAAGCCGTGGGCTATACAGGATGAGGATGTCCTCTCCTATGCGCTCTTTGAGCAGGTTGCCGTCAAGTTTTTCGAGAAGAGAAAAGCGAAAATGTACGGCATAGATAAAAATTCCGACAGCGAAAATAAGATACATTCCGTATAACAACACCCAGCTTAGCAAAATCGGGGCGGTAGATCGGTTTTGCCGATTTATCTGCCCCGATTTTTCTGTTTGCGTTTTTCAACGAGGCGGATTTTCATGAATTCTGACACTTCATTTTTTCGATTTTTCGAAACAACATGCTTTCCCGTTTTTGTAACAGATATAAACGGAAAGGTTCTTTTTAAAAACAGCTGCGCGGCAAAGTATCTGCACACGGTACGCAAAGGCTCAAATCTCTTTTTCCATATGACCGGCGGCGATGCGGATATGCTCGCACCATCGCGCCTCTATACTGAAATGGCAGACAGAATATGCTTTGAGTCGGAGGATTTTGCCGGCTCATATCTCTGCGATATGGCTGATTTTCTTATGAAAATCAAGAGCCGTTGCTCGCGTGCCTTTTCCGCGCTCGGCTACAGGATGGATTACTTCGCTACGAAGATATTTCTTGAAAACAGATTTGTTTCGCTTAATGTCGGCGATTTCGCCTTTTCGTTTTTTATGGCGCTTTATGCCGTGATGCGAAATTCCGCAGACAAGGCAATCTCGATAAAGGCAGACTACGACGCGCTTCGCATGAGTATAAGGATAACCGTTTCTTCTCCGGCGGCGGGTCTTGCTGACGGAATATACCGTGAGGAGGAAATAATTCCCGAGTGCGCAGCGGAAATAAAGCTGTGCGACAGACTTCCTTGCTATGCAAGGCGTTTTTCCTGCTCGGTGAAAGACGGCATCCTCTCTGCAACGGCATTTCTCGATATATATAAAACTGACGGCACGGGTGTGCGCAGTGTTGCAGAGAAGCCTTCATACCGCGGCGCATATGCCATGCTTTCATTTACAAGGGCGATGCTCTCGGATTTTTTGAGAAACGGAGAAAAACATTAAAACTGTATATAAAACAAAAGGTGTTTTCCGTAGGCGACAGATTTACCGTGCGCGATGAAAACGGAAACGACAGATATTTTGTAGAGGGCGAGATTTTCACATTCCGGAGAAAATTTCATATCAGCGATACGGGCGGAAACGAGGTCGCCTATATAGAGGCACAGCGTATGCTGAATTTTATGCCGGAATACGATATTTATCTCGGCGGAAAATATGCCGCCACGATATCAAAAAAACTTACCTTCTTCATCCATGAATACAGTATAGACGGCGAGGGAATAGAAATCGAAGGTGACGCCTTCAGCCATAACTACGAGATAACAAAATCCGGCTCCCCGATAGCATATATCCATAAGGAATGGTTTACATGGGGAGATTCCTACTGCATAGATATTGCAAGCGGAATAGATGAGCTTCTCGCGGTTTCGATAGCGATAACAATAGATTCCGTAATGGACAGAAACGGCAATTAAGGAGAAACAAATGAAAAAAACAGGCTTTGACAATGCAAAATACATAAAAATGCAATCGGAACAGATAAAGAAGCGCATTTCGCAATTCGGCGGTAAGCTCTATCTTGAATTCGGCGGCAAGCTTTTTGACGATACGCACGCCGCCCGCGTGCTCCCGGGCTTTGAACCCGACAGCAAGCTGAAGATGCTGCTCGAGCTGAAGGATCAGGCGGAAATCGTCATAGCTGTCAGCGCAGGTGCGCTCGAGTCGAGCAAGCGCAGAGGCGACCTCGGCATAACATACGATATGGAGGTTCTCCGCCTTATCGATATGTTTCGCAGTGTCGGACTTTATGTCGGCAGTGTTGTCATAACACAATACAACGGTCAGCAGGCGGCAGACAAGCTGAAAACCCAGCTTGAGGCGCATGATGTTAAGGTTTTTAAGCATTATATCATAGATGGCTATCCCTTTAATGTTCAGCATATCGTGAGCGCAGAGGGCTACGGCAAAAATGACTATATCGAAACTTCGCGCTCGCTTGTGGTCATCACGGCACCCGGTCCCGGCAGCGGTAAAATGGCGACATGCCTCTCTCAGCTCTATCATGAGCATGAGCGCGGAATCAACGCGGGCTATGCGAAATTTGAAACGTTTCCGATATGGAATCTGCCGCTCAAGCATCCTGTAAATCTCGCTTATGAGGCGGCGACGGCAGACCTGAGCGATGTCAATATGATAGACCCGTTTCATCTTCAGGCATATGGCGAAGCAACTGTGAATTATAACAGGGATATCGAGATTTTCCCCGTGCTTTCCACGATGTTCGGGAAAATATACGGCGAATCCCCCTATAAATCGCCGACTGATATGGGCGTAAATATGGCGGGTTACTGCATTTTCGATGATGAAGCTGTTCGCGAGGCGGCTTCGCAGGAGATAATTTTCCGTTATTACAGAGCGCTCACCGACAGCATCAAGGGCGGAAAAAGCACCTCCAAAAAAGAAATCGAAACGATAGAAATGATAATGGATCAGGCGGGCATATCGCCTTATGACCGCAGGGTAGTGCGCCCCGCAGTCGAGCTTGAAGCAAAAACCGGCACATCATGCGCCGCGATTGAACTTGCCGACGGCACGATAATTACGGGAAAGACGAAAAATACCCTCGGCGCCTGTGCCGCAATGATAATCAATGCGCTGAAATACCTCTCGGGGATAGATGACAGCGTCGAGCTTGTTCCCGGGGATTTGCTCCGTCCCGTGCAGACGCTGAAGATAAAATATCTCGGAAGCAAGAATCCCTGCCTGCATATAGATGAGGCACTGATTGCCATCTCCGTGAATGCGGCAACAGATGAAAATGCCGCGAAAGCACTTTCGAAGTTGAGTGAGCTCCGCGGTTGCCATGCACATTCTACGGTGATACCCTCAAGCATAGACCTTGCCTTCATGCGCAGACTGAAGATAAATCTTTCCTGCGAACCGAAATATAAGGAAAATAAGCTTTTCAATCTCTGATGAAAAGCACAGTACCCGAAAAACGCAGACCGAAAAAGTGAAATGGCGCGTGTTTTTGCAGAGTAAGATGTATATTAAGAACTGAACTCTTTGCTGATATCAACTCAAAATTAAGGAAGGGAAGCCGCGAGGCTTCCCTTTGAGTTTTATCGTTATATCTGTCTCAAAATCTCCGCGTAATATATAGAAAAATATGTTCTGCGCGCAGAAAAATTTTTCAGATTTTTTCTTTCCTGCATTTGTGCACTTATCCGATTATTTTTATGGTGTTGCCGGACTGCGCCGATTTCCCTCTTTAAATTTCCCTGCACACCTTGAAAAAGTGAAGAGATTATGTTATACTTATCTAAATGCTTTGACCTCCGCGCAAAAAATCGGATTTTTTTAATAAAATCGGTGAGAAAAGCGGCTATGTCAAACGACTAATGAGTGAACGGCGAGTTCACGGAACGGAGCAGACCATGGATAACGGTGCGGAAAGCTACCGCAGATTTCTTGATGGCGATCGCGGTGCTTTTGACGATCTCGTGAACGAGTACCATGACAATCTCATATTTTTCATTTACGGTTCTGTTAAAAATATAACTGTAGCCGAAGATATTGCGGCAGACGTTTTCATGGAGCTGATAGTGCATAAGCACAGGTATAATTTCAAAAGCTCCTTCAAAACATATCTTTATTCCATTGCACGGCACAAAAGCATAGACTATATCAGGCGCGAGAGCAGATATTCAGTCACCGAAAACGATATATCCGAGCTTGATCTGCCCGATGTGAAAACACTGGAAGATTCCGTGATAGAAAACGAGCGTCAGGCGGCGGTGCATGACGCAATGAAAAAGCTGAATGAAGATTATCGCACGGTTCTGCATCTTACATATTTTGAAAATGTCACCCCTGATGACATATGCAGAATAATGAAGAAAAACAAAAAGCAAGTAGCAAACTTATTATACAGAGCAAAGGAGGCACTCTCCGGAGTTCTCCTGAAGGGAGGGATTTTTGAAAATGAAAACAAATAAGGAATTCGGTGATTACGTATTTGAAAAAGCCGAAAAATACAAGGCAAAAAGAGCCGCAACGATAAAAAGAATTGCCTCCGGCATTGCGGGCTGCCTCGCCTTTGCCGTAGTAGTTACGCTGATGGGCATAAACGGAATTTTCAATGTGGGAAATCTCAATTATGAGAAGGAGGAGCCAAAGGTGCGTATGTACAGCATTGACGGGCATGTTTCTCCTCAGAGCGAACAGAATCAGCCTGTCGCAATAAGAAACAACGATGTTATTTCATACGGGATGGAAAAAGAGATATACGGCGGCGGACTTTATTTCTATATCAAAACATACAACGCGCTCGAAAACGAATATACTGTTCTTCACAGCGCAGACGACTTTTTTAAATATTCGGCTTTTATTTCAAATATGAAAGAGGGCGGGGAAGAGTCTCTTGAGGCTATATCGGAGGCTGCGGAAAAAGCCGACTTTTCCGAATGCGATATGATAGTTCTCCGTAAAAGTGAGCCGAACTCCGGAAACATGAGGAAGCTCTCCTACAGGGGAGTGATTGACGGAGCCTACACCTTTTCGATGAGAATGGCGGCGCAGACTATTGATTGTGCAATGTCGACGGATTACTATGTAATCTTTGTGCCGAAGGAAAATGCAGATAAGATAACGGTGTATTTTGAGGATTAAGCAGGTTAAGAAAAAGCTCATTCGGGCATGCCCGAATGAGCTTTTTTTCATCTCCTTATTTGAGCCTTTTATCCGACCTGCCGGAGAGGAAGGTGCCGAGGCTCTGGAAAATCTGAACCATAATGATAAGCAGTATCACTGCCATGATGATAACGGGATAATTGTATCTGTTATAGCCGTACATTATCGCTATATTTCCGAGACCGCCGCCGCCTATCGCACCGCTCATCGCCGTATAGCCGAGTATAGTCGTGACGGCTATAGTTGCGTTTGATATGAGCGAAGGCACGCTCTCGGGAATCATAACCTTTGTTATTATCTGAAAAGGTGTTGCACCCATGCTCTGCGCCGCTTCAATAATATTCGGATTTACCTCGCGCAGACTGCTCTCCACAAGTCTTGCGACAAAGGGGAAAGCCGCTATCACAAGAGGAACTATCGAGGCAACAGAGCCTATGGTGGTACCGACGATAAGTCTTGTCAGCGGGAATACGACAACTATAAGTATAATGAACGGAACGGAACGCAGAAGATTTACGATAACATTGATAACCTTCATGAGAGGGCGCGGAAGCGGAAGCACACCTCCCCTGTCGCCGCATACGAGCAGTACTCCGAGCGGCAAACCTATGATAAAAGCGAAGAGCGTTGACACAAGGGTGACATAAAAGGTTTCCCATATGGCAAGCGGGATATCATGCTTCAGTATATCGAGCGCGGCGTTCAGTTTATCGGGAGAAAACATATTGCTCATGCTCACACCTCCTCAACAGTGACATTTTCAATTGCGCCGAGATAGTCCTTTACTATCTTTGCGTGTACCGCACCTCCGGGAACGCCTATCAGCATGGAGCCGTAGGTTTTGTCGTCTATCATTCTTGTGGCAGCGGAAACAATGTTCACCAGAACATTCTTTTCCTGCGCCATTTTGGCTATCCACGGCGTGCTTGCGGCGGCTGCTCCGTTGAAAATTATGCGCATACGCGTCTCATGCAGAGGATTTGAAACACTGTCGTCGGCACCGTTCGGGAAAACGAGACGCCTTGCCGCCGCGGATTTCGGACTTGCGAAAACCGTGCCTACAGCGCCGCTTTCTACCACCTCGCCGTTATCGAGTATCGCGACATGAGAGCATATTTCTTCGACGACGCTCATCTGATGCGTTATCACTATCACGGTGATGCCGAGACGCTTGTTTATCTCGCGGATAAGCCCGAGTATCGAATGTGTCGTATTCGGGTCGAGTGCGCTTGTGGCTTCGTCACAGAGGAGCACCTTCGGATTTGTCGCAAGCGCACGCGCGATGGCGATTCTCTGCTGCTGACCGCCGGAAAGCTGCGCGGGATAAGCCTTTGCCTTATCGGGAAGCCCCACCATATCGAGAAGCTCATGCGCACGCTCAACAGCCTTGTGCTTCGGCACGCCGGCAAGCTCCATAGGAAAGCAGATATTTTTGAGGCAGTTCTTCTGCATGAGAAGATTGAAGCCCTGAAAGATCATCGTTATGCTTCTTCTTGCGCCGCGAAGCTCCGCAGGGGAGAGCGCCGTCATATCCACGCCGTCTATCACGACTCTGCCCTCCGTGGGGCGTTCGAGCAGATTTATACAGCGCACAAGCGTGCTTTTGCCGGCGCCGCTCATGCCTATGATGCCGTATATATCGCCGTCCTCTATCGTGAGGTTTATATCGTGCAGTGCGGCAACCCTGCCGCCCGCACCGTCAAAAGTCTTGCTTAAGTTTTCAATCCGTATCATTATGTAAATTTTCCTTTTTGAGGATTATTTCTTTATATCATCGAGAGTTGTGTGGCTTTCGGAGTAAATTCCCATCGGCTCTACATGAATGGCGGAAACGGAAACGATATGTGTGCCGTTTTCCTTATTGAAGTTATCGAGGTAAGGTGCATGCTGGAAATAGTTTGCATCGCATTCGCCACTCTCAACTACCGTATTCGGAACGACATAGTCGGAGAGAACCTTGATTTCGAGAGTGATGTTCTTCTCGGCGAGAATTTTCTTTACCTCTCCGAGAATTTCGGCATGAGGTGTGGGAGAAGCGGCAACGCTTATTTTTGCGCCTGCAAGTGCGGCATAGTCGACTGCGGCGTCATAGCCGTCTGTGGGATTGTCAACGGTGCTGACAACATTTCCGCCGAACTTTTCTGTGATGAAGTCCTTTACCTGCTTGCTCTCGAGTGCGGCGATGAGCGCCTTTATTTCGGGCTTGCTTTCATTGCCTTCCTTGACGGCAAGTATATTGGAATATGCGGAATAGGAGCCTTCTATTGCAACGGAATCCTTGGAGGGATTGAGACCTGCGGAGATAGCGTAGTTGGAATTGATGACCGCATAGTCGACATCGCGCAGAACATTGGGGAGCTGAGCCGCTTCTATTTCGCTGAATTTGACATTGTAGGGGTTTTCAGCTATATCCTTTACCGTAGCGGTGATGCCGGCGCCCTCTTTGAGCTTGATGATACCGTTTGCTTCGAGAACCCTGAGAGCTCTTGCTTCGTTTGTCGGGTCGTTGGGGATGGCTATTGTTACGCTTTTCTTTCCGCATGCGGAAAAGGCGAGGAGCGCCGCCGTGAAGAGCGCGAGTACGAGTACGGCTGAAATAATTCTTTTCATTTTAGTGATTCCTTTCGTGTTTGTTTGATTTATGGGGTTTGAATTTTATTTTTGTTGTTTTGGGATTATTTCACGGGATATGCCTTTCGGCACATTCGTTTCGAATGAAAATTGGCTTTTGTGAGATTTTTGATAAAATTTTTCATAGCCTGCTCCTTATTAAATAAAAATGACCGGAAAGCTCCGATAAGCTTCCCGGCTTGAAAACAAATTTAATGTCTGCTTTTGCTTTCACTCTGCGAGCTGAGAATTATCGGAAAAAGACGCGGAAAAACTGCACATACGCATGCGCATGCACATCATCATAGACATCATAGCCGTTGTCTTTTTCATGGTGTTTCTCCTTTTTTCCAGAGTGAACTGCCAGATGGAACAGATTGTGGCTATTTTATCACAGTTTTTTGCGCTTGTCAATAGGCTTGCGAAAATTTATCAGTAAAAATTCGAAAAAAACGAATATTTACGCAGAAACAATAATTTTTCAATAATATGTTTTTAAACATAGCGTTTTCATAATAAATTTTTCTGAAATCCGAGCGTTTTTCTTTTACGCGCGTGGCTTGCGGAGGAATATAAATGTAAATTTCATCGGAAATTATCATTTTTCACTTGAAAAATGCGCATCATAGTGCTATACTGTATCATGGATAAAAATGGGGCATATTCTGCCCGCCAAAGAAAGGAAAGGTATCTTTTATGAATTACAACAAGAAAACCATTGAAGATATTGATGTTGCAGGCAAAAAAGTGCTTGTGCGCTGCGATTTCAATGTTCCTCAGAAGGATGGCGTCATCACGAGCGACAAGAGAATAGTTGAAGCTCTGCCCACTATCAAATACCTCATGGAGAAGGGTGCTTATGTTATCCTTTGCTCTCATATGGGCAAGCCGCATAACATTTTCACAGAGGGCTTCTCTCTCAATAAGAAGGAAAAGAAGGCTATAGAGGAGCTTCCCGCAGAGGAGCAGGCAGAGGCTAAGGCAAAGGCTCTGAAAAAGGCTCTCGGCGATAAGGAGAAATTCTCCCTTAAGATAGTTGCCGATAAGCTCAATGAATATCTCGGCGGCAAGGTTACATTTGCTTCCGATATCATCGGCGACGATGCGAAGGCTAAAATAGCTGCCATGAAGGCAGGCGAATGTGTTCTCCTCGAGAATGTCCGCTTTGATGCGCGCGAGGAAAAGAACGATCCCGAATTTGCAAAGGAGCTTGCTTCTCTTGCAGAGGTTTATGTAAACGATGCCTTCGGCACGGCTCACCGCGCCCATGCTTCCACAGCAGGCGTTGCGGCTTATCTCCCCGCCGTATGCGGCTATCTTATCCGGAAAGAAATCAGCGTTATGGGCAAGGCTCTCGATAATCCCGAGCGTCCTTTCGTTGCCATTCTCGGCGGTGCAAAGGTTTCCGATAAGCTCAATGTTATCAATAACCTCCTCACAAAGGTTGATACACTCATCATCGGCGGCGGCATGGCATATACCTTCCTCGCCGCAAAGGGCTATGGCGTAGGCAAATCCCTGCTCGATGAATCCAAAACAGATTACTGCCGCGATATGATGGCAAAGGCAGAGAAGGCGGGCGTGAAGCTTCTTCTCCCGATTGATACCGTCATCGCCGCAGATTTCCCGAATCCGATAGATGCTCCGATTTCCGTCAGAACAGTTGATGCAGACAAGATTCCCGCAGATATGGAAGGCATGGATATCGGCGAAAAGACACGCGCACTCTTTGCAGACGCCGTAAAGAACGCTAAGACTGTTGTATGGAACGGACCGATGGGTGTTTTTGAAAATCCCACCCTTGCCGCCGGTACAATAGCAGTGGCACAGGCTCTTGCGGATTCCGATGCTACGACGATAGTCGGCGGCGGCGACAGCGCGGCTGCCTGCGAGCAGCTTGGCTTTGCTTCCAAGATAACTCATATTTCCACAGGCGGTGGTGCAAGCCTTGAATTTCTCGAGGGTCTCGAGCTTCCCGGTATTGCCTGCCTCCAGAATAAATAATCCGCGAAAGGAAGTATAAAATAATGAATAAGGCTAAAAGAAGTGCTGTAATCGCGGGCAACTGGAAAATGAATATGACTCCCGCGGAAACTACCGATTTCATGAAGGCTCTTGCTCCCAAGGTTGCCGATGTGAAGGAAGCAAAGGTTGTTCTTTGCGTTCCGTTTGTTGATATCGCGGCGGCTGTAGAAGCTACAAAGGGCACAAATATCGAGATAGGCGCAGAAAACGTCCATATGGAAGAAAAGGGTGCTTATACAGGCGAAATCTCCGGCAAGATGCTTGCTTCCTGCGGTGTCGGATATGTTATCGTAGGGCACAGCGAGCGCAGACAGTATTTCGGTGAAACCGATGCTACTGTAAACGGCAGAGCAAAAGCAGGTCTTGCAAACGGACTCAAGGTTATCGTTTGCGTAGGCGAAACGCTCACCGAGCGCGAGCAGGGCGTTACTTTTGAGACGGTAGCCCGCCAGACAAAGATTGCTCTTCTCGGTATTTCCGCAGAAGATATGAAGAATATCATCATCGCATATGAGCCTGTATGGGCTATCGGCACAGGCAAGACGGCTACGGCAGAGCAGGCAGAAGAGGTTTGCGCTTATATCCGCAGTGTTGTCGCTTCGCTCTATGGTGCAGAGGTTGCAGAGGCTACCACTGTTCAGTATGGCGGAAGCATGAATGCAAAGAACGCCGCAGAGCTTCTTGCTATGGAAAATATCGATGGCGGACTCATCGGCGGCGCATCGCTCAAGCCCGATGATTTCACGGTAATAGTAAAAGCAGCTGACTGATTTCGGCTGAATAGGAAATAGGATAAAAGATAATATCCTCACACAAAATGTACTGTCCGCACAATTTAGTGCAGTGCAGAATGTGTGAGGATATTTTTATTTATATGGGAATTATTCGGTTACGGGGTCGGGATTGACGCTCCAAGGGAGGTTGCAAGTGGGACCTGTGCAAGGGCTCTCAACCCAAGTGGTACCATGGCGATGACCAAAAGCAGGACCAAAATTCTTCTCATTTTTGTCCTCCTTGATATGTTTAACTTAGCTTTTTGGGATATAAATCACTTAATAACCGTAGTATTCCTTTACGACTTTGTGAATGCTTTGTGCGGGCTGGTTATTTAGCGTAGGCCATCTCAAAGGGTCTAAATAGCGTTCGAAATCGATATCGCTTTCAACAACCAATATGAACGAGTGCAGTTCCGCATCCGGCACATCATCAGAAAGGGTAACTCCTTTATATGCAAGAAAACTGCGAAGTGCCTCACTATCAAGCGACGAGAGCAATACTTTTCCCTCGGGTACATTGTCCGCCGTTATTTTGCGTATTGCCTGAACCCCATAATAATCTCTTGCAATAGAGCGGATTTTTTGCCTGTATTCTACAGCGGCACCCCAGTTGTTACCAAGACCGTGCTGACAGTCAATATCGCTTTCCATGAAAGCAAATTCACTTGCAGGACTTCTGTAACCGTCATTTCCAATCTTAATCGGATAACCATAATCGGCAAAAATCTTTGCAAGTTCCTCGTCGCTAAGCGAAGAAAGCAATACTTTTCCCTCGGGCACATCGTCCGCCGTTATTTTGCGTATTTCCCGAGTTGCCACTGTGGTTTCGGTAGTTGTGGTTTCTGTTGTTCCTTGCTCTTTTTCGCCGCAGGCGGAAAGCATAAGCACCGCCATGGCGATGACCAAGAGTAAGGCTAAAATTCTTTTTTTCATATAATCTCCTCCTGAAATTTTTATTCTGATAAAAAAGCGCATAAACCGACCGTGTCGCAGTCCGGCTTATGCGCATACATGAATGGTTTTAATCTGTCCTCTCCGAGACCGGGGGACATATCGTGCCTGCATGTGCCGTAAGCGGGACTGCACATAGGAAAAGCTACGCATAATGTTGCCTCCTGTCATATTGAATGCCAAGCATTTACCATGCTTGCATCTGTATTATACCATATTTTATGCAAAATGGCAATAGGAATTTTATACAAAATTATGAACATTCGGCAAATATTTGCGGCAATCGGCGCGGTTATTCGGAGAGGGCTATCGGGCGCGTGTCTGTCGAAAAAGTAATTTCACTGCAAAAAGCAATAATTTATATAGCTTTTTCCTGCGGGTACCGGTTATTTTCCTCTCCCGCCTTTCTTTAAAAAGCCCTGCGCTTTAAGAATGGGAGTTGCATACATGGCAAGCTCATGCTTTGAGAGCTATTTCCTCATTGCTCAAACCAGAGCTTTACTTTATCTGCATTTGCCTTTGAATCCATGTGAAGCTTGTGCTTTCCGTCGTCGCACCTGAAAACGCAATAATATTCTGAGCCCATAGCCGTTTTGCTCGATTTCACGGTTACATGATGTATAAAACTCTTGTGCAGATATAGTTTTCCTGCCGCGATAAACCATTCGTCGGATAAAAAAATCATGGCGGAGGGATACAGAGGCTTTGCGTTGCTGTCATCAAATTTGATATTCAGAGATGAGATCTGTTTTTTAAGGAGCGCATTTGCAAAAGTGATGCGCAAAAGAAAGGCAAACCAGATAAGCAATCCTACCGCAATCGGAATGGCTGAAGCGACAAGCCCGCGGGCGGAATTGCCAGAGATGAGCGCCGCAAGGAGAAACAGCGCGCTGAATGAAATCGAAAAAATGAAAATAAGTTTTGCCGTTTTTGCGGCGTACAGGCGATTGTATTTTCCGGCTGTCAAAATATTCACTCCCTTTCTATATGATATCTTATCATATCGTGGCGGAATTTGCAATATGCGCGGCGATTTTTATCCGACGCACATTATATTAAAACGCAATAAAAAACAAAAAGCCTTGACGGTCAAGGCTTTTGCGCGGCTACCGCGGAAAATCACGACAGCCTGATGAAGAAATATACAAACGATACAACGATGAACATGGCATGGACGCCGAAGTTTATAAGGCGATATGTACTCTTTTTGAAAGGGAATACATCGAGATGTTTTTCGAGGATTCCCGCCACGACGAAGAAAAGCACCATCGCCGGCATATATACCATAACGCCGAGATGTGGGCTGCAGCTGAGTATTCCCACTATATAAGGAAATATCCATACAAACGAAAGGATTGCAAGATAAGAGCGGATAACTTTCTTTTCGTTGATTTCGATTGGCATATCGTGGTTTATCTGCGTCTGCGCGATGAGGTATTCCTTTTGGATTGCTTCATAGGAGCACGAGAGAAGAAGTATGAGACCGTAAATAACGCCCATGAGACCCGCAAGAACAAGAAAATGCCATTTCAGCGTGATGATGAATGATATCATGAACATCAGCGCAAAAACGCCCAAAACGATATTCAGGATGATACGAAACGATTTGCCGAGAGTTTTCAGAAATTTTTTCATGGGTCCTCCTTGATGTGTTTATTTATTGTTTGTTTTTTTATCTTGACAAGTTTCGTGAAGAAGTAAAACTCCGAGGGTCGCGACTCTCGGAGTTTTGGCCCGCCCTACAGGAATCGAACCTGCAACCGTCAGAATCGGAATCTGATACTCTATCCAATTGAGCTAAGGGCGGATATAATCGGGAGCATAAAAAGTGCAATCAAAAGTGGCATTTTGAGGCACTTGCTACCCCCCCGAGCTTTTTTTGTTTTATTTTGTTATTTTTCTTCTGTCATTTCTTCGATGGCTCTTGCAAGCTGGTCGGGACATGAGGTTCCTTTGCCGCCGCAGTCTGTGCCGCGCAGGCGCTTTACCACATCCTCTGCCTTCATGCCGACGACAAGAGAAGAGATGCCTTTGGTATTGCCGTTGCAACCGCCTGTAAATTTCACTTCTTTTATTATGCCGTCCTCAATGGTGACCTCGATCTGGCGCGAGCATACGCCTTTCGGCTTGTATACGGATGTCTTTGTCATTTGGTTTTCCTTTCCGCTGTTTTCCTTGAAATTTTCATATATATTCTATCAAAAAACGCTCAAAAAAACAATAGCGTAATGCGTTTTTTTAAAAATTTTATATTTTTGTTATAATTGCACAAAAATCGGGCAAAAATTTCTCTGAAATTCTAAAGCAAAATTTTCGGAAAAGTTGCGGAAAAATTGCCGAAAACTATTGACAAATAAGCCTTTTTAATGTAAAATGAAAAAGCTTGATGTGCGATGAAGCGAGAGGTTGCCGCAATTTGCGGGTAATTTTCGCAGAGTATGTCCGAACAAAAACGGGCGAAACAGATTTTTTGGCAGAGCCCGGGACGAGGATATTGCACTGCGTGCAGTGTCAATCCGGCTAAGCGCCCCGCACCGGAATTTTCCGGTTTTAATTTTGAGAGGGTGGAAACACCCGATTGTATGTTCATAAAATCTGAGCGTGTTTTGCTTGCGGAAGCACGCATACCCCCGACAAAATAATCAAGGAGGAAAATCAAGTGGCAGTTAGCGAGAAAATCAAAATCAGACTGAGAAGCTATGACCATACACTGGTTGACGCTGCGGCAGAGAAGATTGTAGACGCTGCGAAGAGAAACGGTGCGACCGTATCCGGTCCCATTCCGCTTCCTACGGAGAAGGAAATAATCACAATCCTGCGCGCCGTTCACAAGTATAAGGACAGCAGAGAGCAGTTTGAAACAAGAACTCACAAGAGACTCATTGATGTGATCAAGCCCTCTCAGAAGGCTATCGAAGCAATCACAAGTCTCGAACTTCCGGCCGGCGTTGAAATCGAAGTTAAGCTCTAATTTCGTTTTCGGCAAAGCAACAGATAACGATATGGGGAAAAATCCTTCCTTATATTATTATGGCTGCTTTTGGTCATGTTGACCCGCTCACAGACGGTCAACCAATAACCTTAAAAGGAGGCAAAGAAAGGTAATGAAAAAGGGTATCATCGGAAAGAAAATCGGTATGACTCAGATTTTCGACGAAGTCGGCAATGTAGTGCCGGTTACTATCATTGAAGCAGGTCCCTGCGTTGTGGCACAGAAGAAAACTGTGGAGCACGACGGCTACAGCAGCGTACAGCTCGGTTTTGAGGATGCACGCGAAAAGAGTCTTAACAAGGCTGAAAAGGGACATTTCGCAAAGGCGGGCGTCGCTATGAAGAAGCATCTGAAGGAATTCAGACTTGACGACGCGGAGAGCATGAATGTAGGCGATATCGTTTCCGCGGATGTATTCGCGGCAGGCGACAGAGTCGATGTTACAGGCATGACAAAGGGTCGCGGCTACAGCGGCGTTGTAAAGAGATGGAACGCTCACATCCTGAAGATGACTCACGGTACAGGTCCTATCCACCGTCAGCCGGGTTCCATGGGTGCGAACTCCTCGCCTTCCAGAATATTCAAGAACAAACACATGGCAGGTCAGTACGGTAACGAGAAGGTTACAATACAGAACCTCGATGTAGTACGCGTAGATGCAGAGAAGAATCTTATCGCAGTCAAGGGCGCCGTTCCCGGTGCACGCGGCGGTATCGTATTCATCCGCAATACCGTTAAAGCTTAAGAAGGAGGAAAATCACGATGGCAAATGTAAAGGTTTATAATATGTCAGGCGCTGAAGTAGGCTCTATGGAGCTTGCCGATTCTGTATTTGCTGTTGAAGTAAACACGGCGGTTCTTCACGCGGCTGTTCGCGCTTACCTCCTTAATCAGAGACAGGGCACACAGTCAACTCTTACAAGAACCGAGGTTTCCGGCGGCGGCAAGAAGCCCTGGAGACAGAAGGGTACAGGCAGAGCAAGACAGGGCTCCACACGCTCTCCCCAGTGGACACACGGCGGCGTAGCGCTCGGACCGAAGCCCAGAAGCTACAGAATCGACCTCAATAAGAAGGTCAAGAGACTTGCTATGAAGAGCGCTCTCTCATCCAAGCTTGCAGGCGGCGAGCTCGTAGTTCTCGACGCTATCACGGCTACGGAATACAAGACCAAGGTAATGGTAAATATGCTTTCCGCTATCGGCGCTACAGGCAAGACGCTCGTAGTCCTCGCCGAGAAGAACGATTTCGTATGCAAGAGCTTTGCAAACATCCCCGGCGTAAAGACAGCTTATACAAACACACTCAACGTATACGATATCCTTAATTGCAACAAGCTCGTTGTAGTTAAGGCTGCGGCAGAAAAAATGATGGAGGTTTATGCGTAATGAAGACAGCACATGATATCATAATCAGACCTGTTATCACAGAATCCAGTCTTTCTGCTACACAGAACCTGAGATATACATTCGAAGTTCTCAGATCCGCCACAAAGCCCGAGATTGCGGCTGCGGTTGAAGAGGCTTTCGGTGTTAAGGTACAGGATGTAAACACAATCAACATGAAAAGAAAGCCCAAAACGCTCGGCGTGCATTCCGGTTACACAAAAGCATGGAAAAAGGCTATTGTTACACTTGCACAGGGCTCTAAGTCCATCGAGTTCTTTGACGGCATGATTTAATGAAGGAGGAGTAACGAATTATGGCTACTATAAAGTATAAACCTACGACTCCTGCGAGAAGAAACATGACAGTTGCTGACTATGCGGAAATCACAAAGTTCAGCCCCGAAAAGAGTCTCGTAGTTATCAAGAAGAAAAATGCCGGCAGAAACAGCTACGGCAGAATCACCGTTCGTCACAAGGGCGGCGGCAACAAGCAGAAGTACAGAATAGTCGATTTCAAGCGTGATTTCACAGAGCAGTCCGCTACTGTTATCGGTATCGAGTATGACCCGAACCGCACCGCTTATATCGCACTGCTTCAGTATGAAGACGGCACAAAGAAGTATATGATCGCTCCCGTAGGTCTTACGGACGGCGACAAGGTTTACTGCGGCGCAGGCGCCGACATCAAACCCGGCAATACACTTCCCGTTGCCAATATCCCCGTAGGTACATTCATCTACAATATCGAGCTTTATCCCGGCAAGGGCGGTCAGCTTGTCCGCAGCGCCGGCAGCGCAGCTCAGCTCATGGCTAAGGAAAACGGCGTGGCTCAGGTCAGACTTCCTTCGGGCGAAGTGAGAATCATTCGTCTCGATTGCAGAGCTACAATCGGTCAGGTTTCCAATATTGACCATGAAAATGTAAAGATAGGTAAAGCCGGCAGAAAGCGCCACATGGGCATCCGTCCCACAGTCCGCGGTTCCGTCATGAACCCCTGCGACCACCCGCACGGCGGTGGTGAAGGCAAGTCACCTATCGGTCGTCCGAACCCTGTTACACCTTGGGGTAAGCCCGCTCTCGGTTATAAGACCAGAGACAAGAAGGCAAGAACAGAGAAGTTCATTGTAAAACACAGAAACGGTAAATAAGGAGGAAGCATAAAATGAGTAGAAGCCTTAAAAAAGGACCTTTCGTTGAAGCAAAGCTCTTTTCCAGAATAGAAGCTATGAATGAGAAGGGTGAAAAGAAGGTACTGAAAACTTGGTCGCGTGCTTCCACGATATTCCCCGAATTTGTAGGACACACAATCGCGGTACACGACGGAAGAAAGCATGTTCCGGTATATGTAACCGAGGAAATGGTAGGACACAAGCTCGGCGAATTTGCACCCACGAGAACATTCAAGGGTCATGCCGGAAGCAAGACATCAAACAACGGTAAATAATCTCGCACCAATGCGAAGGGAGGCTAATTATAAATGAAAGAAGCAAGAGCATATCTTAAAGATGCCAGAATATCCCCGCGCAAAGTACAGATTGTACTGGACCTTATCAGAGGTAAGGATGCGGGAATGGCAATGGCAATTCTTAAAAACACTCCTAAGTCTGCGAGTGAATACCTTATTAAGTTACTGAAGAGCGCTATGGCAAATGCCGAGCACAACTTCGGCATGGATACAAGCAAGCTTTATGTAAGCGAGTGCTTCGTATGCCCGGGCAAGACTCTCAAGAGAATAATGCCCAGAGCCAAAGGCAGCGCAGACAGAATCCTGAAGAGAACAAGCCATGTTACGCTTGTCCTCAAGGAAAGAGCATAAGAAGGAGGTTCGCAGATAATGGGTCAGAAAGTTAATCCGCACGGTTTGCGTGTGGGCGTTATTAAGGACTGGGATTCAAGATGGTTCGCACGCGATGAAGTATTCGGCGATACACTTGTCTCCGACTACAACGTCAGAAAATATCTCAAAGAGCAGCTTAAGCTCGCGGGCGTTTCCAGAATAGAAATCGAGAGAACCTGCGGCGATGCAGGCAGAGTAAAGGTTATCATCCACTGCGCTAAACCCGGTATGGTTATCGGTCGCGGCGGTGTTGAAATCGAAAAGCTCCGCATAGCTCTCGAAAAGATGACAGGCAAGACTGTTTCCGTTGAGGCTATGGAGGTCAAGAACCCCGATCTCAATGCACAGCTTGTTGCGGAAAGCATTGCAAGCCAGCTCGAAAAGAGAATCGCGTTCCGCCGCGCCATGAAGCAGGCTATCGGCAGAACAATGCGTCTCGGCGCGAAGGGTATCAAAATTACGGTATCCGGTCGTCTCGGCGGCGCAGAAATCGCTCGCAGTGAGCACTATCACGAGGGCACAATTCCGCTTCAGACCATCAGAGCCGATATCGACTACGGTTTCTATGAGGCTAACACCACATACGGAAAGATAGGCGTTAAGGTTTGGATATACAAGGGCGAAGTTCTTGCCGACAGAAAGGCAGACGCGCCTGAGCGTGAGAAGCCCAGATTCCCCAGAAGAAACGACAGGGGCGAAGGCAGAAGAAATGACCGCGGCGGCGATCGTCGTCCCCGCGCTCCCAGACAGCCGAGAGAAGGAGGAGCGAAGTAATTATGTTAATGCCTAAGAGAGTTAAATACAGACGCGTTCAGCGCGGCAGACTTAAGGGTACTGCACACAAGGGCAACACCGTAACTTACGGTTCCTACGGTCTCGCGGCTATGGAGCCGGCTTGGATCACAAGCAATCAGATAGAGGCTGCCCGTATCGCTATGACAAGATACATCAAGCGTGGCGGTAATGTCTGGATAAAGATTTTCCCGGACAAGCCGATCACAGAGAAGCCTGCCGAGACCCGAATGGGTTCCGGTAAAGGTTCTCCCGAGTACTGGGTAGCGGTTGTCAAGCCCGGAAGAGTCATGTTCGAAATGGACGGCGTTCCGGAGGAGACAGCAAAGGAAGCTATGAGACTTGCTTCCCACAAGCTGCCTATCAAATGCAAATTCGTCAAAAAAGAAGTAGAGGAGGGCTAAACCAGTGAAAGCTACAGAACTCAGTAAATTAACTTCCGCTGAACTTACCTCTAAGCTCAAGGAGCTGAAAAGCGAACTTTTCAATCTTCGCTTCCAGAATGCGATAAATCAGCTCGACAATCCGCACAAGATTGCAGAGGTCAAGAAGGATATCGCAAGAGTAATGACCGTTCTTCAGGAAAAGAAGAACGCTGAAAAGGCTTGAAGAGAGGAGAATGTGTCATGAGTGAAGCAGTAGAAAGAAACCTCAGAAAGACCAGAATAGGCATGGTGGTAAGCGATAAAATGGACAAGACGGTAGTTGTCGCAATCCAGGATAACGTGAAGCACCCCAAGTACGGCAAGGTCATTAAGAGAACAGTTAAGTTCAAGGCGCATGATGAAAATAACGAATGCGCAGTTGGCGATAAAGTAAGCATCATGGAAACAAGACCGCTTTCCAAAGAGAAAAGATGGAGAGTCGTTGAAATCATCGAAAAAGCAAAATAATTTCATAGTGCAAGGTTAGAGTGGCAAAGCCACAACCTGTGAGATGTGAATTTTAGGAGGTAAGCACAATGATACAACAGCAGTCATTGATGAAAGTCGCCGATAATACAGGCGCTAAAGAAATCATGTGTATTCGCGTGCTTGGCGGTACTGGCAGAAGATATGCCAATATCGGAGATGTTGTAGTTGCAGCTGTAAAGAAAGCAGCCCCCGGCGGCACCGTTAAAAAGGGTGAGGTCGTAAAGGCTGTTATCGTACGCAGCGTTAAGGGTGTGAAGCGTGCAGACGGTTCGTACCTGAAGTTCGATGAGAACGCGGCTGTCATCATCAAAGACGACAAGACGCCAAGAGGAACGCGTATATTCGGGCCGGTAGCAAGAGAGCTCCGTGAGAAGGATTATCTGAAAATTCTTTCTCTGGCTCCCGAAGTACTGTAATTATAATGGGAGGATTTGAAAAATGAGTAAACTTCATGTAAGAAAAGACGATACCGTTATAGTTATATCCGGAACCGAAAAGGGTAAAAAGGGTAAGGTTGTTGCGGTATCCCCCGATGAGAGAAAAGTCATCATCGAGGGCGTCAACATAAAGAAAAAGCATTCGAAGCCGAGAAAGCAGGGCGAAGCAGGCGGCATAATAAATGTTGAAGGCGCTATGTACGCAGATAAGGTACAGCTCTTCTGCTCCAAGTGCGGCAAGGGCGTTCGCACCGGCATCAAGGTAGACGGCGATAAGAAAGTCCGCGTTTGCAAGAAATGCGGCAAAGAATTTTAATGCGGAGGTAAAGTAAAATGGCTAGATTACAGGATTTTTACAAGGCAGAAGTTGCTCCCGCATTGATGAAGAAATTCAACTATAAGAGCCCCATGCAGATCCCGCGCTTTGATAAGATAGTTATCAATGTGGGTGCAGGCGAGGCTAAGGACAATGCGAAGGTAATAGATGCCATAATAGCTGATGTTACTGCTATAACAGGTCAGAAAGCCGTACCGACTCACGCAAAGAAGTCGGTCGCAAACTTCAAAATCAGACAGGGAATGACGATAGGTGTTAAGGTTACTCTCCGCGGCTCGAGAATGTACGAGTTCATGGACAGACTTTTCAACCTGGCACTGCCCCGCGTTCGTGACTTCAAGGGTATCAACCCCAATGCATTTGACGGTCGCGGCAACTATTCGCTCGGTCTGAAGGAGCAAATCATATTCCCCGAAATCGAATACGAAAAGGTTGATAAGATCAGAGGCATGGATATTGCCTTTGTTACCACAGCCACAAACGACGAAGAAGCAAAGGCGTTGCTCGAGCTTATGGGCGCACCGTTTGCCAAATAATTAGGGAGGAAGAATATGGCAAAAACTGCTATGAAGCTGAAGCAGCAGAAAGCGCAGAAGTATTCCACAAGAGAATACAACAGATGCAAGATCTGCGGAAGACCTCATGCATATCTGCGCAAATACGGTGTCTGCCGTATCTGCTTCAGAGAGCTTGCTTACAAGGGAGAAATCCCCGGTGTAAGAAAAGCCAGCTGGTAATGACCCGATAGGTAGGGTATCATAAAGCGCTCCAATCTTGTCGAAAGGAAAGCAAAAGCTTTAACCATCGACTCGCCGCCGGATATATTCCGGCAGCAAGGATTAGGCGAGGGCGAAAGCCCAAATAACCGAACCACTTGCATAAAAGGAGGAAAAAACAATGCAAATTTCAGACGTAATTGCGGATATGCTCACACGCATCAGAAACGCAAACGACGCAAAGCACGAAACGGTAGATGTTCCCGCTTCGAAAATGAAAAAAGCCATTGCCGACATTCTCGTTGAGGAAGGCTATATCTCCGGATATCAGATCATCGAGGACGGAAAGCAGGGCATCATCAGAATCACACTTAAATACGGTCGCGGCAAGCAGAAGATTATTCAGGGTCTGCGCCGTGTTTCCAAGCCCGGTCTGCGCATATACTCAAACTGCGAGGATATGCCCAAGGTTATGAACGGTCTCGGAATCGCTATCGTATCCACATCCAAGGGCATCATGACCGACAAAAAGGCTCGCAGCCTCAATGTCGGCGGTGAAGTTCTTGCATTTGTATGGTAATCGGGGAGGTAAACAGAGATGTCAAGAATTGGTAGAAAAGCTATTACAGTTCCCGCAGGCGTTGAAGTTACTCTCGGCGAGAATAATGTTATAACCGTAAAGGGTCCCAAGGGAACACTTACACACAAGATTCACGATAACATGACCGTAACCGCAGACGCAGGCGTCATCACGGTTACCCGCCCCGACGACGAGAAGGAAAACCGCTCGCTTCACGGACTCACGAGAACACTCATTGCCAACATGGTAGAGGGCGTTACAAACGGATATTCCAAGAAGCTTATAATCGTCGGTGTCGGCTACAAGGCTGTAAAGAACGGCAAAAATCTCGTTCTCAGCCTCGGTCATTCCCATACAATCACCTTCGAGGAAAAGAACGGTATTACATTCGACGTTCCCGATTCCAATACTGTTATAGTAAAGGGTATCGACAAGCAGGATGTAGGTCAGATTGCGGCGCAGATCCGCGAGAAGAGACCGCCTGAGCCTTACCTCGGCAAGGGTGTCAAGTATGAAGGCGAACATATTCGCCGTAAAGCCGGAAAAACCGGTAAATAATGAAAGGAGTGGATATAAATGGTATCTCGTAAAGATAGTAATGCAGCACGTCTGGCTCGTCATAAGAGAGTTCGTGCCAAAATATCCGGTACACCCGATATCCCCCGTCTCTGCGTATATCGTTCGCTCGCGAACATAAGAGCGCAGATCATAGACGATGTAAACGGTGTAACCCTTGTATCCGCATCCACCCTTGAAAAGGCGTTTGAGGGCAACGGCGGAAACAAAGAAGCAGCCAAGATCGTAGGCAAGATGATTGCCGAGAAGGCTGTGGCTAAAGGTATAAAGAAAGTAGTATTTGACCGCGGCGGATATATCTACCACGGAAGAGTAAAAGAACTTGCAGACGGCGCCCGCGAAGGCGGCCTCGAATTCTGATAGGAGGGAAACAAGAATGGCTAAAATAATCAATCCGGCAACGCTTGAGCTTACCGAAAGAACAGTTGCCACCAACCGTGTTTCCAAAACCGTTAAGGGCGGTCGTATCGCGCGTCAGACTGCAATCATGGTAGTGGGCGACGGAAACGGTCATGTAGGCTACGGTCTCGGAAAAGCAGCCGAATATCCCGAAGCTATCCGCAAGGGTATAGAGGATGCGAAGAAAAATATTATAGAGGTATCTCTCAAGGGTACTTCCATTCCCCATGAGGTTATCGGTGTATACGGCGCGGCAAGAGTACTTCTCAAGCCTGCTGCTCCCGGTACAGGTATCATCGCGGGAGGAACAGTGCGTGCTGTTGTTGAAATGGCAGGAATCAAGGATATCCGTGCTAAATGTCTGCGCTCCAGCAATCCCACAAACGTGGTAAAGGCTACATTTGAGGGACTCAAGGCGCTCCGTTCCGCAGAGCAGATTGCTGCTATGCGCGGTATAGACAAAGATGCGCTGAAGAACTGAGGAGGCAAGCAATGGAAAAGATTAAAATAACTCTTACAGGCAGTCTTATCGGTACTTCTCCCAAGCAGAGAGCGGTAGCTAAGTCTCTCGGTCTTTCCAAGATCGGCAGCAGCTCCGTTCAGAACAACGACGAATCCGTTAAGGGCAAAATCAAGTTAGTAGCTCACCTTATAAAGGTGGAGAATGTATAATCAATATACATTAAAAAACAATTGATTAAATCAAAAATTCACGTATAAGGAGGAATACCAAGATGAAGCTGCATGAACTTTCACCTGCAGCCGGCTCGGCTCAGAGCGCATGGCGCAAGGGCAGAGGCACAGGCTCCGGTAACGGCAAAACGGCAGGAAAGGGACATAAGGGTCAGAACGCGCGCAGCGGCGGCGGTGTAAGACCCGGATTTGAAGGCGGACAGATTCCGCTTTACAGAAGGCTTCCCAAGAGAGGCTTCAACAACATGTTTGCAAAAGAATATGCTATTGTCAATGTTGAGGCTCTCAACGCATTTGAAAACGGCGCTGTTGTAACAACAGAAGCACTTCTCGAAAAAGGCATAGTTCGCAAGACGCTTGACGGAGTCAAGATACTCGGTCGCGGTGAGCTCTCAAAGAGCGTAACCGTTCAGGCCAAGATTTTCTCTGCGAGTGCAAAGGCGAAAATTGAAGCTGCAGGCGGAAAGTGCGAGGTGATCTAAGTTGTTCAAGACATTCAAAAACGCATTTAAAATTCCTGAGCTTAGATCAAAAATACTTTTCACACTTTTCATCATTATACTTTACCGCATAGGTTCGGTTATTCCCGTACCTTTCACAAATGTTGGTGAGCTTGGTGCCGCCTACAGCCAGACAGGCATTCTCACATATCTCAGCATGCTCTCGGGTTCCGCATTCGCTCAGGGTACACTTTTTGCCCTCGGCGTATCGCCCTACATCACGGCGCAGATCGTTATTCAGCTTTTGACTATAGCTATTCCCGCGCTGGAGAGACTTGCTCAGAACGGTGAGGACGGCAGAAAGAAAATCAACAAGATAACAAGATATGTAACTGTTCTTCTTTCCGTAATCACAGGTATCGGTTATTACCTCATTATGGAAAATCAGTACGGTCTCGTTAAGAAGGGCTACGACAATGCTTTCGGTATCATCGTAATCATAGCTTGCTATGTTGCGGGCGCATCGATAGTTATGTGGCTCGGCGAAAAGATAGATGAGCAGGGTATCGGAAACGGTATCTCAATTCTCCTTTTTGCCAATATCGTATCCGGACTTCCCCAGCAGATTATGTCCTATGTGGCAACCCTTCAGGGCTCCAAGCAGGCTGCATGGGTAATCGCTGTAATGGCAACTCTTGCAATCGTTATCACTCTCGGAAACATCGTGTTCGTTGTATATATGTCCGATGCCGAGAGAAGAATTCCTGTTCAGTACGCTAAGCGCGTAGTTGGCAGAAAGGTTTACGGCGGTCAGAATACCAACCTGCCGATAAAGCTCAATATGTCGGGCGTTATGCCGATAATCTTTGCAAACACACTTGTTTCGCTTCCCGTAACGATAGTGACACTCGTAAAGAACGCAAAGGTTAAGGCAGGCGGCGGACTCGGCAAATTCGGAACATGGCTCGAAAAGGCTCTCGGAACAGACAGCTGGTTCTATGTAGTCCTGCTCCTGATACTCATTATCGCATTCGCTTATTTCTATATTTCGATTTCGTTCAACCCTGTTGAGGTTTCCAACAACCTGATGCAGAACGGCGGCTTTGTTCCCGGTATTCGTCCCGGCAAGCCCACAGCGCTCTATATCAAGAAGATACTCAATAAGGTTACGCTTATTGGCGCATTTTTCCTGAGCATAGTGGCGTGTGTGCCGCTTGTCCTGAATATAGTTTCGGGCGGTTTGCTCGGAGTTATCGCTTTCAGCGGCTCGACGATGCTCATCGTAGTAGGTGTTATCATTGAGACAATCCGCGAGATCGAGGGTCAGATGACAATGCGTCATTACAAGGGCTTCCTTGAATAATAAGCCGGAAATAAAAAGCCGGATAAACGGTAGACTTTTATAAGTCAAGTCATGTATGCCTGCTTCCCGAAAGGGAGGCGGGTATACGGAATGCCGCTTTGCGGCGGAGAGGAACAAGAACCTATGAATTTAATGTTTCTCGGCGCACCCGGCGCCGGCAAGGGAACTCAGGCAGCTTTTGTTTCCGAAAAGTATAATATACCTTCTGTTTCGACAGGCGTTCTGCTTCGCGAAGCCATGGCGAAGGGCACGGAGCTCGGGCTTCGCGCAAAGAGCTATATGGATGCGGGCGCGCTTGTACCTGATGAGCTTGTGATAGGCATAATCAAAGAGAGACTCGCCGAGAAGGACTGCGCAAACGGTTTCATACTCGACGGTTTCCCGAGAACGGTGCCGCAGGCACAGGCGCTCGACGAAATGGGTGTTGAGATGGACCTCGTGATAAGCATAGAGGTCGCGGACGACGCGATAGTGAACCGCATGGGCGGCAGACGCCTCTGCTCGGTTTGCGATACATCGTATCACCTTGCGCACAGACCTCCCAAGGAGGAGGGCAAGTGCGACCGTTGCGGCGGAAGGCTGAAGCTCCGCGCCGACGACAAGCCCGAGGTTGTCAAGAGCCGCCTCGAGACATATCATAAGCAGACAGAGCCGCTAAAGGATTACTACGGCAGAAAAGGCAAGCTCTGCACTGTAAACGGCGAGGGTAAAATAGAAGATATTACCGCGGAAATAATTGCGGCAATAGACAAAATAAGAGGCTAAAATTTATGATTTTAGTAAAAAACAGCGAACAGTTGGCTATCATGCGTAAAGTGGGACGTATCACCGGCGAGGCAATACTTGTCGCCAGAGATCATATCCGCGAAGGCGTTTCCACAAAGGAGCTGGACATAAGAATCCGCGAGTATATAGAGAAGTGCGGCGCCAAGCCCTCTTTTCTCGGATACGGCGGTTTCCCCGGCAGCGCCTGCATCAGCCTGAACGACGAGGTTATTCACGGTATACCGAGCAAAGACCGCATACTGCACGAGGGCGATATCGTAAAGATAGATGTCGGCGCGTGCTACAAGGGCTTTCATGGCGACAGTGCAAATACCTTCGGCGTAGGCAAGATAAGTGAAGAAGCCGAAAAGCTCATCGCAGCCACGAGAGAATCGTTCTTTCGCGGCGCGGCTCAGGCAAAGGCAGGCAATCGGATAGGCGACATCGGAAGCGCGGTTTTTGAATATGCAAACGCTCTCGGCTACGGAGTTGTAAAAAGATATGTCGGCCATGGTGTCGGCATGGAGCTGCATGAAGACCCCGAGGTGCCGAATTTCGGCACGGCGGGCAGAGGTCCGAGGCTTATGCCCGGTATGACCATAGCAATCGAGCCCATGATAAACGCAGGAACATATCTTGTGAAGGAAATGAGCGACGGCTGGACGGTCAGGACTGCGGACGGCAGGCTTTCCGCACACTATGAGCACACTGTTGCCATAACGGACGGCGATGCTGTTCTGCTCACAATGGTGGAATGATATGAGGACTTCGGAAGATTTAATAGGCTGTATAGCTGTTTCGACGGCGGGAAGGGACTGTGACCGGACGCTGGTAATAATCGGCATCTGCGACGATGATTCCGTTTTCGTGTCGGATGGCAGACTGAGAAAGGTCGCTACGCCTAAGAAAAAGAAAATGCGGCATCTGAAAGTGGTTTCCAAAACGGATGCGGGAAGCAGAGAGAGGATAGCGGCAGGGCTCGCTACCGACAGCTTCATCCGCAAGCTGCTTGACAGCACGGCAGTCGATGACGATGACCTAATTTAAATTGGAATGATTTAAGGAGGGCAATAATGCCAAAGGGCGATGTTGTTGAATTTGAGGGTACGGTAGTTGAGGCTATGCCTAATGCCACCTTCAAGGTAAAGCTTCCCAATGAGCACATAGTCACAGCTCAGATTTCGGGCAAGCTCAGAATGAACTATATCAAAATCGGTCCCGGTGATAAGGTTACCGTAGAGGTTTCCGTATACGACCTCAATAAGGGTCGCATCACATGGAGACACTGATTTTACAAAAAATCTAATTATTATGTGAAAGGAATGGTGAAATACACATGAAAGTTAAACCTTCCGTTAAAAAGATTTGCAGCAAGTGCAAAATCATCAAAAGAAAAGGCCATGTAATGGTAATTTGCGAAAACCCGAAGCATAAGCAGAAGCAGGGTTAAGCCAACACAAATTAAGGGAGGTGTATTTCCAGAATGGCTCGTATAGCTGGTGTTGAAGTTCCAAACAACAAGAGAGTTGAAATCGGTCTTACTTATATTTACGGTATAGGCAGAACAACTTCCAATCAGATTCTCGCAAAGACAGGTATCAATCCCGATACACGTTGCAAGGATCTCACAGAAGATGATGTATCAAAGCTTCGTGACGAAATCGAAAATTTCCACAAGGTGGAAGGTGACCTTCGTCGTGATGTCGCTCTTGATATCAAGAGAATGATAGAAATCGGCTGCTACCGCGGCACAAGACACAGAAAAGGTCTTCCCGTTCGCGGACAGAGAACAAAGACAAATGCAAGAACCAGAAAAGGTCCTGCAAAGACAATAGCAAACAAGAAGAAATAATTAAGGAGTGATAGAAGCTAATGGCTAAAACAGCAACCAAAAAGGTAGTCAGAAAGCGCCGCGAACGCAAGAACGTAGAAAAAGGCGTAGCGCATATCCGCGCAACTTATAACAATACTATCGTTACTATCACGGATACTAACGGCAATGCAGTTTCTTGGGCTTCCGCAGGCGAACTCGGTTTCAGAGGCTCCAGAAAGTCCACACCGTTTGCAGCGCAGATGGCTGCGGAAACAGCCGCAAAGATCGCAGCAGACAACGGTATGAAGACTGTCGAAGTATATGTAAAGGGTCCCGGACAGGGCAGAGAGTCCGCTATTCGTGCGCTCCAGACTCAGGGTCTTGATATAAGCCTTATCCGCGATGTAACGCCTGTTCCTCACAACGGATGCAGACCGCCTAAAATCAGAAGAGTCTAATTTACAAGGAGGATTCAAAATACTATGGCAAGATATACAGGTCCTGTGTGCAAGCTTTGCCGCAGAGAGGGAACAAAGCTTTTCCTCAAGGGCGACCGCTGCCTTACAGATAAGTGCCCTGTAACACGCAGAGGCACAGCTCCCGGTCAGCACGGTGCAGCACAGGTTAAGAAAAACAAAGAATACTACATGCAGCTTCGTGAGAAGCAGAAGGCAAGAAGATACTACGGAGTTCTTGAGAAGCAGTTCAAGAAGTACTTTGAGATTGCCGATAAGACCGAGGGTCAGACCGGTGCAAACCTTCTTTGCCTGCTCGAGCGTCGTTTCGACAACGTAGTTTACAGAATGGGACTTGCTGAGAGCCGCAATGAGGCAAGACAGCTCGTTCTCCATGCTCACTTCACAATCAACGGTAAAAAGGCTGATATTCCTTCCATCATCGTTAAGAAGGGCGATGTTATAGCTCTGAAGGATTCTTCGCGCGATTCCGAGAAGTTCAAATCTCTTCTTGAGCTTATGGAAAAGACAACAGCTCCGAAGTGGCTCGACCTTGACAAGACAAAGGCAAGCGCTACGGTTACTGCTCTTCCCGAGAGAGAAGATATCGACTTCCCGTTCCAGGAATCTCTTATCGTCGAGTTGTACTCCAAATAATAGTTACCCGCGGTATTCCGAAAATATCGCAGGTACTATCAGGCGGATTTTCGAGAATATCAAAACAATATTTAGAAACCTTGTGTTTCTGTTAAAAGGAGGGTTACTTAATGATAGAAATAGAAAAGCCGAATATATCGGTTGATAATCTCAGTGAAGACGGCAAAAGCGGAACCTTTACAGTAGAGCCTCTTGAGCGCGGCTACGGCACTACGCTCGGCAACTCGCTCCGCAGAGTGCTTCTCAGCTCGCTTCCCGGCGTAGCTGTAGTCAGCATCAAAATAGCGGGCGGCGGCAAGGATGTTCTCCACGAGATATCCACTGTTCCCGGTGTAAAAGAGGATGTTTGCGAAATCGTCCTCAATGTAAAGGGAATCACGGCAAGACTTCACAGCAGCACCCCTAAAACCGTATACATTGATGTTACGGGTACAAAGGATGTTTGCGCTGGTGATATCGTATGTGATGACGAGCTTGAAATTCTCAATCCCGAGCATCATCTGGCAACTGTCAGCGAAGGTGTACGCTTCCATATGGAGCTCACATTTGACCACGGCAGAGGCTATGTTTCTCAGGATAAGAACAAGCAGATATATTCCGCAGGTCAGCTCGGTGTGATATTTGTAGATTCGATATTCACGCCTGTTTACAATGTAAACTACGAGGTTGACAACACCCGTGTAGGAAACAGCATTGACTATGACAAGCTTACTTTGAATGTATTGACAAACGGTACTATTTCCGCTAAGGAAGCTGTATCGCTTGCTGCCAAGATACTCAACGAACACCTCAACCTCTTTGTTGAACTTTCAGATGAGGCAAAGAGGGCGGAAATTATGGTTGAACGCGAAGAAACCAAGAAGGAAAAAGTCCTTGAGATGACCATTGAGGAGCTTGACCTGTCTGTTCGCAGCTTCAACTGCCTCAAGCGCGCAGGCATTGATACGGTTGAAGATTTGACAAGCAAGACAGAAGAAGATATGATTAAGGTTCGTAATCTCGGTAAGAAGTCGCTCGAAGAAGTTATACAGAAGCTTCATTCGCTCGGACTTACTCTCCGTCGTGAAGAGGACTGAGTCATATCGAAATAAAAGAGTTATCTAAGTTTGGTATAGATAATCCTTTATAAAAATCAGGCAAAGGAGGAATACTGAAATGCCCGGAACCAGAAAACTCGGCAGACCTACTGCCCACAGACAGGCTATGCTCAGAGGCATGGTTACTTATCTTTTGGAAAACGGTTCTATAGAAACAACTCTTACAAGAGCAAAGGAAGTCAGAAGTCTTGCAGAGAAGATGATTACTCTCGGCAAGAAAAATACTCTTGCTTCCCGCCGTCAGGCACTTGCTTTTATAACAAAGGAATCCGTTGTAAAGAAGGTTTTTGACGAAATCGCTCCCAAATATGCAGATAGAAACGGTGGTTACACAGCTATTTACAAGCTCGGTCCCCGTCGTGGTGATGCAGCGGAGATGGCTCTTATAAAGCTTATCTGAGCTTTTATGGGATGCTGAAAAAGTGCAGACCGAAAAACTGAAAGGGTAAATGTTTTTATAGGACAAAGACATTTATGAAAGTCTGAACTTTTTGATAATATCGATATAATGAAGGCAGGCAACCCGCTCGCGGGTTGCCTGCGTTTTATTGTACTCACTTTTTCTCTCGCCGAAATCCGTCTCTGCCGTACGGATGTACGGCGACGAAACGGATATTCGACGACTCTGCGCATTTTTATCTATTCCGGAATGCTAAAAAAGCACAGACCGAAAATTTTGCTCCAAATTAAAGTTTTCGCCGACAACAAGAAAGTTTTCGAGCACCTTTTTCAAAAGGTGCCGAGGTCAAGGGCGCGCCGCCATTGTCGCGCTCCGCGTAGCGCGAAAGCTCCTATCGGCGTTTTCTTTTTTGTAGCTTTTTCTTTTGCGCCTGCTTTGCCAAAAGAAAAAGCGGATGGAGAATTTGCTTTTTCTTTTGTCTGTTGACTATACTTGGATTTTGCATGGTAGGGGAATTAACACATATGCGAAGCATGTGTGTTGGCGTCGCCGAGACAGGGGGAATTAACACATATGCGAAGCATGTGTGTTGGCGTCGCCGAGATGCGGGGATGAATCATTTAAAAAAATATCAACTGCAAAAAGGCATGAAATCCGTCGGATTTCATGCCTTGGTTAAAATTCCGTTTTATCTTCTGCGGATGAACGCCGCGATGATGCTTTCGATTCCGAAAAGAATCAAATACGCGGCTACAAAATAGCTGATGATTTTTATCGTCAGGAAAGAAATCGATGGGCTGAATATCATCACAAATCCGAGTATCAGACCGAGAATATTGAGTATCAGCGAAAAGAAATAATAAAATCTGTTTCCGGAAAGATGAATAAATTCCGTTCTGACGAGTCCCGCGATGCAGTGTGCAATAAACCAAAGCGGGAGCAGAACAGTCAGTGCCCACTTGCCGATATTCGGATTTGCAATCAGCATCACGCCGCACATGACACTGAGAATCCCCGAGATAAGCGACAGTATTGGTCCGAATCCCGTGAAGCGCGACATTCTGACATAAATCACAATATCTTCAATACCCATTGCAATGGCAATGATTCCGTAAATTACGACAGCACTTGTCAGCATACTTTCGGGGCGGGCAAAGGTAAAGATGCCGAGCAGAATCAGAAGCAGACCGACGACGAGCTCGCTCCAGCCGAAATTATATCTTCTTTTCATATCGCGCTCGCATCCTTTCTGCCGAGAATAGTCATAAATTCACTGCCTGTGATGGTTTCTTTTTCGTAGAGATAGCTTGCCAGTTCATCGAGCTTTTGGCGGTTGTCGGCAAGAATCCTGCGGGCTTTTTCGTGCTGTGCTTTGATTGTTTCGATTACTTTTTTGTCAATTTCCTTCTGCATATCCGCGGAGCAGGCAAGAGCCGCATCACCGCCGAGATATTGATTGTTTACCGTTTCCATGGCTACCATATCAAATTCATCTGTCATGCCGTAGCGCGTGATCATTGCACGGGCAAGCTTGGTTGCCTGCTCGATATCGTTTGATGCACCTGTGGTAATCTGACCGAATACGAGCTCTTCCGCCGCGCGACCGCCTGTCAGCGTGGCAAGCTTGTTTTCAAGCTCTTCTTTTGTCATCAGAACCTTATCATTCTGCTCGACCTGCATTGTATAGCCAAGCGCACCCGAGGTGCGGGGAATTATCGTGATTTTCTGCACGGGAGCGGAATCCGTCTGCATGGCGGCAACAAGCGCATGCCCTATCTCATGATAGGCGACGACTTTCTTTTCGGCATCTGTCATGATGGCGTTTTTCTTCTGATATCCCGCGATAACGACTTCGATGCTCTCTTCAAGGTCTGCCTGCTCTACAACAGAACGACCACTGCGCACGGCACGGAGAGCCGCTTCATTGATGATATTTGCAAGCTCGGCACCCGATGTTCCCGATGCCATGCGGGCAATCGCGTGGAAATCCACATTCGGTGCCGTCTTGATTTTCTTTGCGTGAACTTTAAGTATCGCCTCACGACCTGCAAGGTCGGGAAGCTCTACCGGAACTCTGCGGTCAAATCTGCCGGGACGCGTCAGCGCGGGATCGAGCGATTCGGGGCGGTTTGTAGCCGCCAGAATGATAACGCCGTTGTTTCCGTCAAAGCCGTCCATTTCTGTCAGTAGCTGATTGAGCGTCTGCTCGCGCTCATCGTTTCCGCCGAACTGTCCGTCGCGCTTCTTACCGATGGCATCAATCTCATCTATAAATACGATGCAGGGCGCCTTTTCTTTAGCCTGTGCGAAAAGATCACGCACCTTTGATGCGCCCATGCCGACAAACATTTCGACAAATTCGGAGCCTGACATGGAGAAGAACGGTACACCTGCCTCGCCCGCAACGGCTTTGGCAAGCATGGTTTTACCTGTTCCGGGAGGGCCTACAAGAAGAACGCCTTTCGGCATGGATGCGCCGATATCGGAATATTTCTTCGGATTATGCAGATAATCCACTATTTCCGCGAGATTTTCCTTGGCTTCATCTTCGCCTGCAACATCTGAAAAACGTATGCCGTCGGTGGACGGAACATAAACCTTGGCATTGCTTTTGCCTATGCCGAATGCCATCGCATTGGGACCGCCTGCCTGAGACATCATTTTCTTTGCCAGATATTGTCCCAGAATAGCAAAAATCAGGATAGGCATGATAAATGTGAGGAAAAAGCTGAGCAGAGGAGACATTTCCTTTTGTATATTGCGCGCGAAGGTAGCGCCGGAGGTATAGAGGCGCTCTGTCAGCGTCGGGTCGTCCATTATACCTGTTTTATAAATCTGCTCATTATTTTTGTCTGTGAAGTAGATTTCGGAATCATCGACTTCGACCTTGCCGATGTTTTTCTCCTCTATCATTTTCATGAATGTGCCGTAATCGACTTCTTTTACTTTCGCATTTGCGATCATAGGTGATATAATCATATTGAATGCAAGGATGATGAGCAACACTATGCCGTAATAATAGATAAGCGGTTTTTTCGGGGTTTTGACTTCTTTCATACTAAAATCGACTCCTTTTTTTGAAAAATACTTGCTTGTAAAGCAATTATTTCTGTCTGTATTTTATCATAAACCCACGCACTTTTCAATAGCTGTGCAGAAGAATTTTGACACTGTACGGTTTTTTGTGCAGAAAAATGTCAAAGACAAGAATTGCGTTAAAATAAAAAGAGCGACGCATGCCGCTCTTTCGGTGTGGCATATAATAGCTTAGGCAATCCGGCGCCGAGAGCGGCCATACGGACCGCCCCTCGGCGCCGGATTTATTCAGGGATTTATATTTTTCCCCTCGACGCAGAATACACCGCTTGTCAAAGGCTTTTTGCAATCATGATTACGCCCTTATAGTGCATCAAAATCGATTCGGATAGGTCTTTTCATAAAATTATATCATAAATTTATGATTTTTTAAACTGTAATTTGAAATGTTTAGTGAAGAGTGAGGAGCGAAAAAGTAATAAGTAAAACTCCCACGCTTGTGCGTGGGAGTTTTTGGCTGCGGCACTAGGATTCGAACCTAGGTAATGACGGAGTCAGAGTCCGTTGCCTTACCGCTTGGCGATGCCGCAATATTCTTTTTACCCTGCGGATTGTCATAAACAGCCCGCTCAGCGAGTACTTTGTTAGTATATCAAAAGTTTTTCGATTTGTCAATAGCAAATCGTCAAAAAATCGGAGGTTTTCATGAAAAATATGCCGCTTGTCAATTTTCACGGCGGAGAAAGCGTCACCGTATTAAAAATAAACGAGCCTGAATATACATTAGACAGATATTTATCTCTCGGCATATATGAGGGCGCGCGGCTGACCGTCTTTATGAAAAGCGGCAAAAACATCATTGTAAGAGTCGGCAATACAAAAATTGCCTTCACAGGCAGATCTGCCGCAAACGTAATCTGCCGTGAAGAAAGCAATATGGAGTAGGAAATGAAAATAGCTCTTATCGGAAATGCAAACTGCGGAAAAACAACACTTTTCAATCTGCTTACAAAGAGTAATGAAGCTACGGGGAACCGCGCGGGTGTGACATTCGGCGCAAAAGAGGCTCCGCTCAAAAGTAAAAAATACACCGCCGAGATCGTAGATCTGCCGGGCATATATTCGCTCACCTCACAGAAAGCCGAGGAAAAGGCGGCTCTTGACTATCTGAGCCGCGGCGATTGCGATGTGATAGTAGATATCATCGATGCATCAAATCTTTCAAGAGGGCTTTTTCTCACGCTTCAGCTTATCCGTGAATTTCCACATGTTGCAGTCGCGCTGAATATGATGGACGAAGCCGAGCGCGATGGGACAAAAATAGATATAGCGGGACTCTCGGAGAAGCTCGGCGTGCCTGTTTTTCCCATCAGCGCGGCAAAAAAGCGCGGCATAGACGAGCTTATCTCATCTCTCTTTGAAAGAATTCCGGAGAGTGCCGCCGAAAAAGGTGATTTTCCCGAGAGTGCACTCGCCTCGCTTGCCTTGCAGATAGCTTCCGAGAGTGCCGTGTACAGCAGGCTTCTCGGCAAAAATACCGACAGAATAGACCGCCTCATCTGCAAAAAATACATAGGCATACCGCTCTTTTTTGCCGTTATGCTGGCTACATTTTATCTCTCTTTTTCGTGGCTCGGAGAAATAGCCGAGCGGTATTTCTCAATCGGTCTTGACAAGCTGGCATCAGAGCTGATCGCGCTTTTTTCACGCTTCGGCGCGAGCGTATTCATGCTCGAATTTATCGAAAACGGCATATGCCGCGGCATTGCCGCCGTGCTTTCGTTTCTCCCGCAGACAGCGGTGCTTTTCTTCATACTGGAGCTTTTCGAGGAGAGCGGATATACAGCCCGCGCCTCTTTTGTCATGGATGGAGCTATGCGAAAGCTCGGGCTTTCGGGAAAAGCTTTTATCCCCGCGCTTCTCGGCTTCGGTTGCACGGTGCCCGCGATAATGTCTACGCAGACGCTCGATATCTCCGAGCGCAGGAGAGCCGTATATTCGCTTGCTTTTATCCCATGCAGTGCGCGCTTCCCGATAGTTATAGCGATATCATCCGCGTTCTTTCCGAAAAGAGCCGCGCTTATCGCTTTTTCGCTTTATCTTGCGGGGATATTTGCTTTCGTGCTCTCTTGTCTGCTTTTCTCGGGGAAGGGCGGCACCGCGCCCGATGTCGTATATGAACTGCCGCGCTTTCGCATGCCGAACGGCAGAAATGTTTTCCGCAGTGTGAAAAGCAAAATATTGCAGTTTGCCACGCGAAGCGGCAGTATAGTTTTCCTCTCATCGGCGCTGATATATATCCTTTGCTCGCTCGATACGCATTTTCGCTATACTGCATCCGCAGGGGAGAGCTTGCTTTGCGCAATATCGGGGCTCGGCTCCTTTATACTGAAGCCGCTCGGGCTTGATGACTACAGGATAAGCGCCGCGCTTATCTCGGGCTTCTTTGCCAAGGAAAGCATTGTTTCCACGATGAGTGTGCTTTTCGGCGAGGGCTTTCGCACGGCACTCTCACCGGCCGCGGCATATACCTTTGCCGTGCTTTGCATGACATATACGCCATGCGCCGCAACGGTTGCCGCCGCAAGGGCAGAGCTCGGCAAAAAGGATGCTTTTTTCATGATTTTGCGCACATTTGCCATCTCTTTTCTGCTGTCGTTTGTCGTATATACGCTCAGTTTGCTTCTGCTATAAGCCAAATATATATATGTTTCACAAAACAAGTAATATTTTTGAATGTATTTTTCCCAAAATGTAAAAAATATTAAAATTTTTTATTGACAAATCTGCATTATATGATATAATATACAAAAAGGTATATTTATTGAAAGTGTGATCAGGTGGATAATAAGATTGGCGAGCTTCTGATAGGGTTGAAGGATGGTATCCCGCTTTCCTTTGAGGGAATATTGGAGCTTTATTCGCCGCTGGTGCGCAGCATTTCTCTTGATGCCAAGCGCCGCTTTTACATCTCCGATTCCGAGTATGACGATCTTCTTCAGGAGGCGACGATTGCCCTCTATAATTCGGCGTGCTCCTTTGATGAATCAAAGCAGGTCTCTTTCGGTTTATATGCCAAGATATGTATAAAAAACAGGCTTATTTCATACATCAGGCGCAGGGAAAACAAGCTTTTCGGGGATTTTCTCGGAGATTGCGAGGATACGCTCTCCGATATGAGCGAATCTCCGGAATCCACGCCTGAGCAGCTTATCATAAATAAAGAATCCTTCTCGGAGCTTAACAAGAGAATAAACGATGCGCTTACCCCCTTTGAAAGCTCGGTTTTCTGGCTCTATCTCGGCGGAATGTCCTATTCCGATATAGCCGAGGCACTTTCCAAACCGAAAAAATCGGTAGATAATGCTATTGTACGGATAAAATCAAAGCTTAAGAAACTTTTATGACATATATATAATAAATTATTCTGACTTCGGATAAAAATAAAAAAGTTTTCATATGCCCAAATAGCTTAAAGCAAGAGCGTTGTTTTCAAAGGTGTCGGTTGGAATCCGTCTACGGGCGCAATATCCTAAAATTTCAAAGCGAGGTAAAAAAATGTATCAGGACAAGACTTTAGTTTGCAAGGACTGTGGCAAGGAATTTGTTTTCACAGCAGGCGAGCAGGAATTCTATGCGGAGAAGGGCTTCCAGAATGAGCCCCAGAGATGCAAAGAGTGCCGTGCGGCAAAGAAAAACGCAGGCAAGGCTCCCAAAGAGATGTTCACAGCAACCTGTGCAAACTGCGGCAAGGAAGCAAAGATCCCCTTCCAGCCCACAAATGACAGACCCGTATACTGCAGCGAATGCTTTGCAGCTATGAAGCAGCAATAATTTAAGCTATATACAGAGAAAAGTCAATCAAGCCATGCCGAAAGGCATGGCTTGATGTTTTATTCTTTTTCAAAGGCAAATGTTGCCGCATAGGTGAAGAAACTGTCGCGCAGCTTTGCGAAATCCTTTTCTTTGGCAGAGAACTGGAGCGTATAGAACTTCAGGCTCCCTTTGAAGGCAAAGGAAATATTTTTATATACGGTGCCGTCAAGGCTGTTGCTCGTATACTCATAGTAGGCAAGCCCATCCTTCTCAGCAACCTCGGAGGCGGAAGCATTCAGACTTGCGATAGCTTCGGCATACTGCTTGGCGCTGAGTATCTCCATGCCCATGACATCGGTGAAATCCTGACTGAAAACATATACAGTCGCTTTGTCGCTTTTGAAGCAGGCGTCGCAGTTGTCGTATTTCTCATAGGAGAAGTCCTCAGTCAGCGTGATTGAGATACCGCTTTCCGAGAAGGATTTTTCTGCGGCAGCGCCGCATGAGCAGAGAAGCATGGCGCAAACTGTTATCATGCACAGTATAAATTTTTTCATATATTTTTCTCCTTTTCGATTTTTTCAAAAGAACCGAGGTCAACCACCCTATATGTATGTTTAATATAAGGAAGAAACTTTTCCGTGATATCCGCGGTTTTTATTTTCAGGCTCGATGTATTTATGCACGGATGGCAGCCCATGTATTCATCCGCCAGAACATCCTTGTCTATATAAAGCTTCACGCTGTTTTCAGTATCGTTCATAAGACCGAGCACGGTAACACTGCCGGGTGTAACACCGAGAAGAGCCTCCATATATTCCGCCGGGGCAAAGCTCAAGCGGGAACAGCCTATCAGACGCGAAAAATCCTTTGTTGAGAAGCGTTTGTCGCCTGTCATCAGCAGAAGGTAAAACTGCGTTTTGCCGCCGTTGCACAGGAAAAGATTTTTACACACAGGCGTCTGCATCAGCTCGTCTATTTCCGCACACGCTTCTATGGTAGGAGCTACATCATGATCCAGTCTCGCATACTTTATATCAAGTTCATCCAATATATCGTATACGGCAATTTCTCTTTGTGTCCTGCCGGACACGTCACACGGTCGACCGCTGTATACTGTCTTATCTTTAACTATACTTTCCACTTATATTTTCTCCGCACAAGCCGATATTTTACCCAAGTATATCATATATATATAGTAAAGTCAAGCGACCGAAGCTCTTTTGCACGCAAAATAGGCAAATGGCACAGAAAAACACCTGTATTTTTTCCCTTTTACACAAAAACAAATCTGAAAAATCGTATACTTTGGATAGTGTAAACTTCGGCTTTACTATTGACTTTTTTCGATATTTTGTGCTATAATTAAATCATCCAATATTAAAGAAAGGAATGAATACGAGTATGAAGAAAATTATCTCAATACTCTTGGTATCCCTGTTTATCCTGTCTGCGGCTACGGTAGCACTCAGCGCAGGCTCTATCACAGAAGATCCCAAAACCAATCCGGATCGTCCCAAAAACAAGATTTACAACATCAGCATGCTTGACTTTGAAAAGACGCAGAACTCTTATTGGGCAAAGCAGAATGATGCCGGCGAATGGGAAGCGGCTCCCGTTTACTTCGATGAGAACGAAGAGTGCCACGTTTACACAGAGCTGGCAGGCAAGCCTCTCCCCAAAGACTGGCGTGAAAGCTACTCCGAGATGCCCTATGACAACGCAACCATGGAAATGCTCAGCTTTATCCTTTACGATGAGGCTACACCGAAGTCCCAGCTTGCAAAGCTCAACTGGAGCTTTACCGATAACGGAGAGGTTCTCCATCTTTCCGCTAAGGAAGCAGGTAATGCGGGCATGGCATTCTCTCTCTATGACGGAGTTCTCTTCAGCGGTCTCCCCATAGGCACCGAATCCACAAACCTTGCGGAATACTGCAAGATCCGCGTCAGAAATCTCAGCGCAAATTCAAAGTTTACTCTCGGCTTCAATACAAGCGGTATCAACTCCGGACAGTACAAGTCCTGCCCTCAGGTTTCTATCACCGATGTGGCTGTCGAGGCTAACTCCGGTGAATGGCAGACCATCACCTTCAGCATAGTCAAAGCCAACTCCGATACAAACTACAACAATTCTCTCGCGAAGAACGACAGCGGCGTTCCCCAGTCCAGATGGTGGGGTAATCTCATACAGGTATATCTCTTCCCGTTCGGCTACAATGCAGCATACAAGGGCGCGGAAATGGATATAGACTATGTTGTATTCGGTTCCGAAGAGTATGTTACAAACTACAAGAGTGAGCTCGAGAAAGACGAAGAGAATGTTGAAAAGATTGAGCTTGTAAAGACTCCCACAAAGTCCACCTACTATGTAGGCGAGACTATCGATCTCGAAGGTCTTGAGGTTAAGGTAACTTACAAAGACGGCCATACGGAAATACGTGACACAGCAAGCACGGTTTACAATTTTGACGATGCTTCCGATGCTTCCGAGGTTACTCTGAAGTACGGCAAGGCTACCGCGACATACAATGTCAAGGTAATCGGCATAAAGGATTTCGTTATCGAAACGATGCCCGAGGCAACCTCTTATAAGGCTACCGATATTGCAAAGAGCGGCTTTACACCCACAGGTCTTACCGCAAAGGCTACATTCGAGGACGGCACCGAAAAGACATTTGCTCTCGGCGAATTCAAGCTTGAATACGATTTCGTGGGAAGCGGCACACAGACTGTTACCGTTAACTACCACGGCGCAAGAGCATCCTTCCAGATAAACCTCATCAATGTTGTTGCTATCGAGGCTGAACCCTTGAAATCCGCTATTCATTTTGGTGAAAAGCTCACTACGGATAATGTTGCCATCACATGCATATACAGCGATGAATCCAAGGATACATTTGCAAATTCCGGCTTTGATGCAAACAATGTTGCAATAACCTATGAGAAGAAATACGGCGAGACTGTTGTTACCGTAACATACACATCCGCTTCTCTCGAGCAGCCTCTTACCTGCACAACAACAGGTACCTATGCTAAGCCCTCCGGTCTTACTGTAACCGCCGGCGAAGGCGCAAAGACTGTTTACGAGCTTGATGAGCTCTTCTCAACAGAGGGTCTGGAGTTCGCTCTCGTTTATGACGACGGCAAGACAGTTTCCATCACGAAGGACGACCTCACGAAGGAACCCATCTATGATTTCTCTACTTCCGGCGACAAGCAGGTAACATTTGAGTTTGACGGTATTTCCGCTACTCTCGATGTTAAGGTAAACGAGCTTGATCTTCCCGATACGAAAGATTCCTCTACAAAGAAGCCTCCGGCAGGCGATGACAAGGGCAGCCCCGTTGTTGTTATTGTTATCGTAGTGGTAGCTGTTCTTGTAGTAGGCGGCGTAGTTGCCTTCGTAGTTCTCAAGAAGAAAAAGAAATAAGCCGACAGGCTTTTCAAAAACAGCTTGAAATGATGTTCAGCGATACGGTGTGACACCTCGGTGTTTGCACCGTATCTTTTTCGGAGAGATAATTATGACAAATATAAACGATACGGGAATGAAAAGAGCCGCTCTGATAAACGACTATTCCTGCTTCGGCAAATGCTCGCTGAGCGTGGCTATACCGATAATCTCGGCGTATGGGAGCGAGGCGGTCGCTCTGCCGACGGCGATACTATCAACGCATACCGGCGGGCTCGGCAATTATGTCGTGCGCGATATGACTGAGGAAATGCTCTCTTTTTCCGCGCACTGGAAAGAGCTGGGCATGAAATTTGACTGCATATATACAGGCTTTTTCTGCTCGCCGCGGCAGATCGAAGCGGCACGCGATTTTGTCCGCGATTTCAGCGAAGAGGATACTCTTGTGCTTGTTGACCCTGTACTGGGTGACAACGGAAGCATATATCCGTGCTTTTCATCGGAGCATATAAAGGCTATGCGTCGCCTGTGCCGATATGCCGATGTGATAACGCCGAATATAACAGAGGCGGCATTGCTCACCGGCATGAGTACCGATACAGAGGCAGAGGAGCTGTGCTTTTCCCTGCGCTCATCGCTTGATGTGCGCAATGTTGTTGTTACCGGAGTGCGCGACGGTGATAAAATAGGCTATCATGCCGACTTCGACGGCAGGGAAGTCAGCATAATGAAGGATTATGCCGATGTGAGTCTACATGGGACCGGCGATGTTTTCTCCTCCGCCTTTTGCGGCGAACTGCTCTCAGGCAAGGATATGGCTGCGGCACTCGCGGATGCGGCGGATTTTTGCGACAGATGCGTCAAAGCGACGCTCCGACGCCTGCCCTCGCATTGGTATGGACTTGCCTTTGAGGACGTGCTGAAAGAAATGCGAGGAATATAATATTATCGCTTTTTGCGCCGAAAAAGCGCCAAACTCATTACAGTCGGGCATATTTACGGGTTTTGCGGAATTATTCCGCAAAGCCTGTATTTTTTTCGCCCTTTTACTTTTTTGATGTTGACTTTTCATCAGCATGATGGTAAAATGGGGCTGTAAAGCGGAAGCTCCGCCGAAATTACGCCTAACGCAAACGGAGGATATTCTTATGAGAAACCATTTTAAAGAGCAGATTAAGCTTTTCGAAAGGAATTTTGCCGCAAACTATTATGAAAATTTCAAAAAAACTCCGGCAGACAGGTGCGCCTGCCTTTTTAGCAATCCTTTGCTTGACTACGGAGAAACATCGCTTGATTCCAGCCTGATAGCACAGGCTGTCCGCGGATATTATGTGCCTGATACGCGCTATTACCGCGATCCTTTTTTGCTCGATTATGCCATCGCCCTGCTTGACGAATATGTGAAGAAAATTCATGATGACGGTTCCACCGACCTGCGTCAGACTAATTTTCATGACCCTGCACAGTGCGGCTTCATAGTTCGCGATCACCTTTGCGTCATTGAAACGGTATATCGCTGTTCAAAGCATACCGAAAAGGAAGAAATCCTTTATATGAAGCTGAAGGACGTCATCAGACGCCATGGCGATGCTATGGTAAATCTCGGCTTTCATACGCCAAACCACCGCTGGGTCATTTCCGCAGCGCTTTCGATAGTATATAAGCACACAGGCGATGTGCGCTATCTCGATACGATAAACCGTTTTCTCATGGAGGGTATCGATTGTGATGAAAACGGCGAATATACCGAGCGTTCCACAGGAATATACAATTATATATGCGACAAGGCATTTCTCGTAATGGGAATATACATGAATGACCCGCAGTATTTCGAGTATGCGAGAAGAAATCTTAATCTCATGTTCAGCTATTTTGAGCCTGACGGTACCGTATGTACGCTCAATTCCGCAAGGCAGGACAGAAATACACTGCGCCGCTATTCGCTCTATTATCCGATATATCTCTACCTTGCGCTGGAACAGAATAATTCCGAATTTGCCTATATTGCCGAGAATATCCTCGACGAAATGGAAGCAAGCGACAGCTTTTCTCCCGATGCCATAGACCTTCTCATGGCAAGACCGGAGATAATCGAAAAATACAGCGCGGTAGAGCCGAAAGCTCCTGCGGCGGATAAGTCGATATTCCTGCCCAAAAGCGGCATTGCCAGAATATACAAGCCGGAGAAGAATATGACTATCACCGTGATGAAGCAGAGACAGCCGACATTTCTTCAGATTCAGTGCGGCTCGCATGTGCTTCAGCTCCGCTTCGGAGGCGCTTTCTTCGGCGATCCTCATTCGCAGTTCCGTGCAAACTCGATAGAAAAGACGGAAAAAGGCTACAGACTGATTGACGACGAATATGCGGGCTACCGCTCGCAGCTTGACGAAAAGCCCGAGACCTCCGACTGGCACAGAATGGATCACAGCAAGCGGCGCATGGTGAATATTCAGGAGTTTCGCACGGTTATCGATGTTGAAATTCTCGATGACGGGATTGCGCTGGATATAGATTCCGGCGCTTGTGACGGCATTCTTACCAAGCTGGAAATCACAATGGATCCGGGCGGCAGATACGATACCGAAGATACGATGCTCTTTGCCGGCGGCGGCGATTATGCCATACTCAAAAAGGGAAGAGCGCTCTATACATTCCCCGACAAATTTTCGTTTTCTATAAGCGGCGGTGCATATGCACACAGCTATACAAAGGGCATGCGCGGCACCTCCACGCCCGACTCCGGCAGCTTTACAGTTGCCGTAACAGGAGAAACTCCGCATAAAAACCGTGTGGAAATAAGAGTTGCGGAAAACGGGTACAATACGGAGCGTATGCTCGGTTTGCGTTGACAGAAAAATGTATATTTTGTAAATTTGGGCAAAAACGCTTGTACTTTATACTCCTTTGTGATATAATAAATGTAATCACGGCTTTTATGCCGTCAAAAAAAACAGGCTTTCTTACTTGCGAAGCCGAAAGGAAATAAAAAATGAAAAAGATTTTATGTCTTGCTTTTGCGGCACTGCTTATGATATCGCTCGTGTCCTGCGGAAGCTTTGACTATGCTACGGCGGACTATTCCAAATATGTAAAGTCTGTTTCTCCTGCGGACATCACGCTCGACATGATAAAGCAGGATTATGAGGCATCAAGAAAAGAACTCGCAAAGACCTATTCTCAGTTCAATGTTCTTGATTCCTATTCAATGGATTTCAAGGTAACGGCAAGCATCGTTTCGACCGACAGCGAGGGCAATGAAGTAAAGAATAAATACAATGCATGGTGCTTTGATACCGACGAAAACTATGTCAAGGACTACTACGTCGGCAAGGATGCGGCAAACAGAACCTTTGACGATGCGCTTATTTACGATGTGACAAAGGCGGGCAATGTTGCAAATTCCAGCTACCGCGGAACGGAATACAACAAGGCATATACATTTACTATGGATATTCCGAAGGATTATTCCAATGCGGATGTTGCCGGCAAGACTGTTTCCTTCACCATAACGCCCATTGCCGTATATCCCTCCATCTATGCCGATGCGGAGATAGTATTCGGCGTGGCGGAATCTCTTAAGAGCGTTAACGGTGCCGTTATTGCAGACGGCGATACGGTTTCTCTCGGCGATATTGTTGTAATAGACTATAAGGGCACGCTGAACGGTGAGGTTTTCGGCGGCGGTTCGTATGAAAAATATACAATGCAGCTCGGCTATGCAAGCTTTGTGGAAGGCTTTGAAGAAGCTATCGTAGGTCACAAGGTCGGCGAAACATTCACTATCGATGTGAAATTCCCCGAGAACTACAGCACGACATCCCTTGCGGGCAAGGATACGAAGTTTGAGATAACCATCCATGAGGGCTACAGATTCAGTGATGAATTTGTAAAGAGCAATACTTCCTTTGAGGGCACATGGGACTACAAGAATGCTATGCGCATTCAGTATCATTCCATGTATGTCGGCTCCGATCTGCTCTGCTCAAAATGCGAGATGATAAAGTATCCTTCTTCGCTTCTAAACGATTATAAGTACTATTACAAGACTCTTGCGGAATCCCGCGTAAATTACTATTACAAGAATTATTATCAGGGACAGGGATATACCCTCAAGAAAACAGAGGAGACGCTTTTCCCTGACGGCGGTATCAAGCTCTATGCGCAGAAGAACGGCGAAAACCTTGTTCTCCGCGATCTCGTATGCTCTGAGCTTCTCCGCGAAAACGGATATGAGCTTACTGACGAAAAGTTCAACGGATATCTCGATTATCTCTCCACAACAATCAGCTCCGATGACGGAAAACAGTATACGAGAGAAGAGCTTATAGAGACTTACGGTGAGGCAAAGCTCAGAGTTGATGCAAAATCTTATTATGCAACGCAGATAATTTACGAAAAGCTGACCTGCCTGCCGTTTAAGATTGCATTTGTAATGCTTTACTGATGATGGTATGCTGAAAAAGTAAAATAAAAAACGCATGAAATTCGTTTGCGGATTTCATGCGTTTTTTGATGAAGATACTTAAAGAAACTTTTCTTTTATCGTACTTTTGCGTGACCAAAAGTA
>ULVA01031124.1_pt1 | contig 46777 bp, 41 predicted proteins | sample 1958811 | NCBI WGS metagenome assembly ULVA01 (sample SAMEA4835768, study PRJEB28245) | human gut metagenome | biome: gut microbiome; material: fecal sample | place: Denmark | collected 2008
CATATGTTTACATTGACGAGCACATCGGCAGCGACATGACGGTGGCATCCATTGCTGGTCACTTCTGCATGTCGGAGAGTCGTTTTTCCCATCTGTTCCGCAAGGAAGCGGGCATGTCTGTTGCCAATTATCTGGTTTTCCGTAAGCTGTATTTTACCTACCTCGGGCTGATGAAAGGGAAAAATATTACCACCGCAGCGCTGGATGCCGGTTTTTCCGACCCTTCCCATTTTGCAGCCACTAATAAGCGCATGTTCGGGCTTTCCCCCACGGCGGTCAGCGGCAGCATGAAAATCATAACAATAGCAGAAATTTAAAAGCAGAAGCAGAACGGATATGCTTTAATAATCTTGCTGCAGGAAAAGAAATGACTGCAGTAGTGTGCAGCGGATTACGGAGGCGGCGATTATTATGGCAGTTACGTTCAAAAAGGGCATGTACGAACTGAATGCCCAGAGTAATTTCAATTACCAGTTAAACAGGCTTGTGATGTGGGACGGCGGGGATTTGGAAGAAATCCAAAAAGTCGGACCGACCATCCATGCCAGCGAGGACTGGAAAACGAAGCTGATTTCCCTGGGGGACAAAGCGATGGCGGAGCAGAGAACGGAGAATGCCATTGCTTACTACCGCATGAGTGAATTTTTCATGTATGACGGTGACCCGGACAAGAAGAAATATTATAAAAAAGGCACGGAGCTTTTCTACGGCTATTATAAGGAATGGTTTGAGAGCGGCAGAGTGGAGCGGGCGGAGGTGCCCTACGAAGAGGTAAAGCTGCCGGTTATGCATGTGAAGCCCCTTACGGAGGACGGCATGCGGGGAAGCGGAACAGCCCCGAAGGATATCATTCTGTTGCACGGCGGCAACGACAGTTATTTTGAAGAACTGTTTTTCCCCATGCTGTATCTGGCGGAAAACGGGTTTGAGGTCTATCTGTTTGAAGGACCCGGACAGGGCGGTGTCATGCGTGTGCAGGGCAAGCACTTTACCTATGAATGGGAGCGCCCCGTGAAAGCGGTTTTAGATTATTTTGCCCTTTCGGATGTGACGATTATCGGAGCATCCCTCGGAGGCATGTTAGCACCGAGAGCGGCGGCTTTTGAAAGCAGGATATCCCGTGTGATTGCCTGGAGCATTTTCCCGAATTTTCAGGATGTGCTGTTATCGGCATCCCAGGGCGCGGGCACAAGGCAGTTTAAGCTGGCGAAGAAACTCATTTCCATGCACTGCCGCAGCATTGTCAATCTGGTATTCCGCAAAAAGGCGAAGAAGGACGAGATGGTGCGCTGGGGGCTGGAACACGGCAAATATGCCTACGAGGCGAAGGATGCTTACGGATATGCCAGCAATATGAGCCACTACCAGATGCTTGACATTGCGGACAAAATTACCCAGGACATCCTGATTGTGGGCGCCAACAAGGACCATTTTATTCCTTACGAAATGATTGGCGAGGAAATAAATGCGCTGAAAAATGTGCGTTCCCTGACGTTCCGTCTGTTTACGGATAAGGAGTCTGCAGGAAACCACTGCAACTGCGGCAATTCCAAATTGGTGTTTGACACATTTATGAACTGGATACTGCAGATGAAGTCCGCGGACAGATAACGTTGTCTGAAGGTTGTGGAAAGAACAGAGGGGTTTTTATATATGTACGGTTTTATTTATCATCTTACCATGATGCGGAGCAAAGGATACATTAAGAAAACATACGGAGCTGATTTCTGGAAACAGTTTAAGCAAAGCTCCGGTGCGGTATTTAAGAAAGTGATAAAGGAGCTGCCGGATATCGGCGAGAGTATTTTTTCCTTTAACTATGCTTATGCGCCGTCCTATGTGGCGTGGTACAAGAGCATGCGGAAGCTGGGGCTTGACAGAGAGCAGGCAGATGACCTGATGTGGAAAATGAATGAAAAGATGCTGCTTTCCGTGCCGAAGCCGTTTTTGCATATGGCGGGAAAGGCATATTTAAACAGCTTCCGCAAGAAAGCAGCCAGACATGTGGAAAGACAGAAAGCGGGGGCGCTTCATCCCAATGACTGGCTGATTGATTACCGCAATATTGATGACAATTCCTTTGAAATCGACATCAGACGGTGCGGTTTTGTAACGGTTGCGGAACAATACGGTGTCCGGGACATGCTGCCCGGTATCTGCGGTGTGGACTACATGATTTCCCACTACATGGGCAACGGATTTTCCCGCACCAAGGTACTGGGAGACGGGGACGAGTGCTGCAACTGCCACTATGAACTGACGGGCAAATGCCCCCTGCATGCACCGGCGGGAATGAAGTAGGACATTGTTCCTTCACGTAGCGCATGGTAACAAATTTGAAAAAACAGTTGACAAATGACTTTTAAGAGCGTATTGTAAGTGCAACAAATAAATAGTGCTTCAAACCTATGAGAAAGAAGAGTAGGCTTTTGATTACTATCACAGAGAGCAGCCGACTGGTGGAACGGCAGCATAGGAGCAATCGCTGAATGGGCTTTCGAGGACGGTCCGAACAACAGTAGGCACCGGCGGGATTCGCACCCGTTATCATGGCGACAGATATGATAGTGTCTGGAGGAGAGGATGCAGAAAGCATCGAAATTGAGTGGCACCGCGTTAATGATTATTACCGCCTCAAGTAAGATTTACTTGAGACGGTTTTTTGTTGTAGAAATTACAACGTCCGGATAGGTACCATCCGGATTCCAGCCGGTCTCAAAGCTATCAGAAATTAAAAAGATTTGCAGAAAGGTATGGTAACAGTATGAAGAAGAAAATTTTAGCAGCAGTTTTAGCAACCACAATGATTTTAGGACTGGCAGCATGCGGCGGCAATGCGGCAGACAGCACAAACGGCAGCACAGCAGCAGACAACAACACTACCGCTGACACAGAAAGCACACCGGATGCCGGTGATGCAACCGTAACCGATACGGACGGAAAGACCTACACCATCGGTATTTCCCAGTTCGCAGAGCACGGCTCCTTAGACAACTGCCGTGAAGGCTTCTTAGCAGGTCTTGCAGAGGAAGGCATTGTAGAAGGAGAAAACCTCACCGTATTATTTGACAATGCACAGGCAGACACCGGTACCGCAAGCACCATTTCCGACAACTATGTTTCCAAGAAAGTGGATTTAATCTGTGCCATTGCAACACCCAGTGCCATGAGCGCTTATAACTCCGCATTAAATACAGATATTCCCGTTATTTACACCGCAGTATCCGACCCCGTCGGCGCAGGTCTTGCAACTGAAGACGGCATGCCGGCCGGCAACATCACCGGTACCTGTGATGCACTGGCAGTAGACGCCCAGTTACAGATGATCCGTGAAATTATGCCGGATGCCAAGAAGGTCGGCATCATTTACACCACCAGCGAAGCAAACTCCGTAAGCACCGTTGCAGAGTACAAGGAAGTAGCCGCAAATTACGGATTTGAAATCGTAGATGTCGGCATCAACACCATCGCCGATGTTGACCTGGCGGCAGCAGATCTGGTAACCAAGGTAGACTGCATCACAAACCTGACAGACAACACCGTAGTATCCGCCCTGCAGACCGTTATTGCCAAGGCAAATGACGCAGGCATCCCGGTATTCGGTTCTGAAGTTGAACAGGTAAAGGCAGGCTGTGTCGCTTCCATGGGTCTGGAATACATTGAACTCGGCAAGCAGACCGGTAAGATGGCAGCAAAGGTATTAAAGGGCGAAGCAAACGCATCCGATCTTAAGTTTGAAACCATTACCGAGCCCAGCTTATATGTAAACACCGCAGCCGCAGCAAAAATCAACCTGACTTTATCCGATGATTTTGTAGCAGGCGCTTATCAGAAATTTGATGAAATTACCGTAGAGTAAACAGGAGGATATGACGTGTCACTGATACTTAGTGTTTTGGAACAGGGTATGATATATGCCATCATGGCATTGGGAATTTACATCACCTACAAAATTCTGGATTTCCCGGATCTGACCGTGGACGGGAGCTTTCCCATGGGAGCCGCACTGACTTGCGTATTGATTGCAAAGGGTGTAAACCCGCTCCTCACACTGCCGGTTTCATTTCTGGCAGGTGTGGCGGTAGGCGTTCTCACCGGCATTATCCATGTGAAGCTGAAGGTAAGGGATTTACTTTCCGGTATTATCATGATGACAGCCTTGTACACCGTAAACTTAAGAATTGCGGGACGCGCCAATTTCCCCATTTACAATTACCAGACGATTTATGACAATGACTTTGTAAATAAAATTTTTCCGGCAGCCTTAAAACCGTACCGCACCGTAATCGTGGTACTGGTGATTACCCTGATTACCAAATATCTTCTGGATGCGTACATGCGCACCAAATCCGGCTTCTTACTCCGTGCCGTTGGGGATAACGATACCATAGTTACCTCCCTCGGTGTGGATAAGGGCAAGGTAAAGATTATCGGTCTTGCCATTGCCAACGGACTTGTTACCCTGAGCGGCTGTGTTTACGCCCAGCAGCAGCGTTTCTTCGATGTGTCCATGGGTACCGGTACGATGGTAATCGGTCTTGCGAGCGTTATCATCGGCACCAGCCTCTTAAAGAAAGTTACTTTTGTGCGTGTTACTTCCAGCGTAGTAATCGGTTCCGTTATTTATAAGGCGTGCGTGGCGCTGGCGCTCCGCATGGGACTTCCTTCCACGGATCTGAAGATGATTACCGCAGTTCTGTTCCTGATTATTTTAGTTGTCAGCATGGACAGAAACAAGACGGCAAAGATTAAAGGAGGGAGCGCAAAATGATTGAATTAAAGAACATTCACAAGTACTATAATCCCGGCTCCGTCAATGAACTTTGCCTGTTTCAGGATTTTTCCCTGACCATCAACGATGGGGATTTCGTAGCGGTGGTAGGAAGCAACGGCTCCGGCAAAACTTCCATGTTAAATATTATCTGCGGCAGCATTCCGATTGATTCCGGCGACATTGTGGTAAACGGACATTCCATCGTAGGCAAAAAGGATTACCTCCGCCACCGTAAAATCGGCCGTGTTTACCAGGACCCTTCCAAGGGTACCTGCCCTTCCATGACCATTTTAGAAAACCTGTCCATTGCGGACAACAAGGGTAAGCCCTTCAATTTAAGGGCGGGTGTCAACAAAGCCAAAATCGGCGAGTACAAGGAATTGCTTTCTACCTTAAATCTGGGACTGGAAGACAAGCTTCATACCCAGGTGGGTTCCCTTTCCGGCGGGCAGCGTCAGGCACTGGCGCTTCTGATGTCCACCATGACACCTATTGAGTTTTTAATTTTAGATGAACATACGGCGGCGCTTGACCCCAAGACCGCAGACCGCATCATGGAGCTCACAGAGCAGATTGTCCGGGAAAAGAAAGTAACTACCATCATGGTAACGCACAATCTGCGTTACGCCGTGGAATACGGCAACCGCCTGATCATGATGCACCAGGGCGAAGCCATCATCGACAAAGCCGGTGAGGAAAAGGCAGCCATCACTACCGAGGACATTATGAGCACCTTCAACAAAATCAGCGTGGAGTGCGGAAACTAAAATATTATCAATAAGAAAATTTCACAGAGCATAAAGATTGTATTTGAAACAGAGACCGTAAACGGCAATGCCATGAAGAAAGGATATTGCTGCCTACGGTCTTTTTAATTAAAAAGGAAAAGGGATAGCAAAAATAAACACAATATGATATTATTTTAATAAGAATAACCTTGTTGAAAAGGGAGATTTTTATGAAGATAGGAATATGTGACGATGATAGGACGGATATTTTAATAACTCAAAAAGAATTGCAGAACATCGCGCCTAAATTATGCACGGCCCCGGAAATTTATGAATTTTCGGATGGAAGCACTATGACGGAAGATATTTTGAAAACAGGGATAGATGTAGTACTTCTTGATATTGATATGCCGGATGTAAACGGGTTATCCGTCGCAAATGCTCTGATGCAGCAATCCCATTTTCTCACCATTATTTTTCTTACGAATCGCGCAGAATTGGTATTTCAGAGTCTGAGGTACCGGCCGCTCCGCTTTGTACGAAAGAGTCATATCAGGGAGGAATTGGAAGAAGCAATTCTGACTGCGGAAAAGAAGATTGCCTCAGAAATGCATGTGTTTTCTTTTACTAAAAATAATGTGGCATGCACATATCCGGTAAGAGAAATCATTTATGTGGAAAGTAAAGGACATTATATGGAAATACATATCGGAAATGAGATAAAAAGGGAACGGGGAAAACTGACAGAATATGAGGAAAAATTAAAAGATTACGGCTTTTTGAGGATTCATGTGGGCTATCTTGTTAATGTGAGGTATATTGCCATGATAAATTCTCAGGGAGTTTTTTTGGATAACGGAGAAAAACTGCCAATCAGCAGACAAAACAGGGAAATAATACAAAAAGAATACATAAGAGGATTGGAGAAATTTGTGCATGGATGTCGTATATAAAATGTCAGAATGGGGGGCAAGCCTGTTTGATGCGGCTGCCGTAATTGCATTTCTGACAATAGTGTTGAAAAGAAACGACCGTATAAAGAACATAACTGTGTATAGCATGATAATGCTTGCTTTTGTGGCAGGACTTGGCTTTTTACAGGATATATCAGAAAATGCCTGCATAACGCTGTTGTGTATATTTACCGGCAGTTTTGTATTTTCCCTTTTTTTCTTACAGGGAAGCTGGAAAAGTAAATTTCTGTATAATCTGATTTTTTATGTGATACAGATGACATCCAATATGCTTATCGTTTATGGGATTACCACGGTATTAAAGGTAGAGTTGGAAAAATTGACCGAAATGGGAAGCACGATAAGAATATTAACTTTGATTCTTCATAAAATGCTATTTCTGCTGATGCTCATGGTGATAATCTTGTTATGCCGCCGAAAAAAGGCAGTGTGGCAGGAATGGCTTATAGGAGGTCTGTTATATGGGGGAGCATTGCTGACAGGTTGTGTAGTTGTAAATATTACCAAAACCGGAAGACTGACAGAAAAAGAGGAAACAGAGCTTATTTTTGTGGCGTTTGGGCTACTTGCTATCTGTGCAGCAGTATCTTTGTGCCTGTACTACCTGAACAGGCAGCAGCAATATAAGTTGGAAAATGAAATTCTTATTATGAAGCTGCAGGAGGAGAAAAATACACCGAATAAATTGGATGAAGTATACGAGAATAATCGGATTTTACGGCATGATTTGAAACATTACCTGACGGTTGTCCGGGGGATGCTTTATACATCGGGAGTAGAAGAAACGACAAAGTATCTGGAGGAACTGTTGCAAAGTAAATTTGAAAGAGACCTATATTATTATACAGACAGTACGGTAGTGAATGCCGTCCTCAATGATAAAGTGTCCCTATGCAAAAAAAATAATATTTCATGTAACATAGAAATTTGTGGACAAATCGGAGAGGAAAGGCAGACGGATATAGGTATTATTTTATCCAATCTTTTAGACAATGCCATAGAGGCTGAATTAAAGGAGAAGGAAAGGTACATATCCGTGGAAATCACAAGACAAAAAAGGAATCTGTTTATAAAAGTAGAAAATTCAGTCAGTGAACCGGTTTTTCACAATAACCCTTCTTTGAGAACGATAAAAAAGGATACCAATAATCATGGCATAGGGATAAAAAGTGTAAGAAAATTAGTACAGGGAATGGATGGCTTCTGCTTGTGGGAAGATTACGAAAATCGGTTTTCGGTAACGGTAATGCTGCCGGAACATGCCAATCGTGCCTGACAGAATACAAACCGTGCCAGCTATATGGAAAATATGACAAAATCAGCTAAAATTGTGGATAAGAAGCATTATTTTTCTGCATTCATGGATACAAACATTAGTTTTTATTATAGTGTTTGTAAGCCTGCGCCAATATACGGGCGGTTACCATGCAAAAAGCAGGGTGGGGTGTAAAATGGTAACCGGACTAAATCTTACATTAAATATTCTATTGGTAAAAATAATTAGCCAGTTATCTGGTATAAAAAATACTTTTTTTTGTATCATGATAATTTTATATGTAACAATATGTGTTAAATTCATATTGGCAAGGGTAACTTCTTGACCTTATTGTTATCAGCCAAAGACACCAAATGTCTTAAAAGAAAAACAGGGCAAAAGAAATTAAGTAATGTTGTATAGTAGCAGTACTCGCTTCATAATATAAAAATGAATAGGACAATTTTGATGATAACAGGAAGCGAGTATAGCTGCTATACATAAAATGTTTGTACGGAAAATATGAGAAGGATTCTAATTGATATGCAGAAGTGTGGATTAGGATAGAAACAAAAACAAATTTTTGGATATGTGATTTTATTTAACAGACAGGAAGTATGATGTTAAAAAATGAACTAATGAAAAGGTGAACATTATGGAGGATAAGTATAGTATTTCTATTTATACAACGTTAATTAAAAGAGAGCAGGTTACTATCGTATGTAATACGGGTTGGGGTACCTTTTTAAAATTACCAACGGAATGCTGGGAAAATATAGAAAAGTATATTGCAGTGTATAGCCCAAAAGAAATATGTGATGCTGCCCAAAGTGAGGATAAAGATTATTATGAGAAAATTTTTTCTTTATTAATAGAAAAAAAGATTCTTACAAAAGAAAAGGAAACTATAGATACAATAGATGTATCTTTAACTAATAGGTGTAATTTACAGTGCATGCATTGTGCTGCTTCAGCAAAAAAGGTATCTGACAAAGAGAATTTGACTACAACGCAATGGAAAACAATTATGGATAAGATTATTTTGGCTCAACCCAATTTGATAGTTCTTACAGGAGGAGAACCCCTTGTAAGAACAGATTTTGAAGAAATTGTAAGTTATATTAGGACTAAACATAATAAAAAAATGGAATTAATGACCAATGGCTTGCTAATAAATGGAGAAAATGTAAGGAAAATCATAAAATGGTTTGATGCAATTTCAATTAGCATAGATGGATTTAATGAAGAAAGTTGTGCGGCAATAAGGGGAAAAGGGGTCTTTCAAAAAGTACTGAACACGGTGGAGTTGCTGATTGATAACGGATTTAAGAGAGAAAGACTTTCTTTATCATTAGTTGAAACGGAACAAAATTATCAACAGATAGATCAGTTCATTAGTTTGTGTGATCGATATGGAGTTAAAAGTGTTGTTAGAAGATTTGCACCAGTAGGGAGAGGGAATGATAATAGAGAGAAGCTGCAAGTTGATGAAAATATTTTTCAAAAAAACGAATTGCATAGATTATCCAAAAATAAAAATAGAGACGCATCAAATAAGCTAATATGCCGCAGTTGTAGAGCAGGAAAGGGAAAATTATATATTAACTATTGTGGAGATATTTATCCATGCCAATTATTAGATACAAAAGAATATTGTATAGGAAATATCTTGAAAGGAGACAACATAAGTCTTACTACTAATAGCTATAGAAAAACAAGCTTATATAATAAATGCAAAGACTGTGATGTGGAACCATTTTGTAGATTTTGCATAGCAATGGAAAAATGTGCAGAAAACCCATTGGAATATAATTGTATGCAGAGGAAAAATATTATTTCAAAAATAGTATGGGGTGAATGAAATGTTTACTATATGGGTGACTGGGATGTGCAATATGAAATGCAGATATTGTTATGAGGGAGATGAGAAAAAGAAAGAGAATATGAATTGCGGTACGGCTGACAAAGTAATCCAATGGATATTGAAAGAGATATCTAATGATCATAAAATTCATTATATTAGATTTCATGGTGGAGAGCCTACGTTAAACATTGATATTATAAAATATATTATCACAAACCTAAAATATAGCGGATACACTTTTGTATATTTGTTAACAACTAATGGGTATAGGGTAAATGAAAAGATTGCTGAATTTTTAGCAGAAAATATATCTATGATATCGGTGAGCATTGACGGTAATAAGAAATCTAACGATATGAAGCGTATAAATGAAAAAGGCAATAGTACATTTGAACAGGTAATAAAAAATGCAAAATATATAAATAAATTAACTCCTAATATGTTAATAAGAATGACTATTTCACCAGAAACATGTGAAGATTTATTTGATAACATATCATATTTATTAGAACAGGGATTCCACAATATTGATGCGGAAATAGATGTATTTAATAATAGATGGTCGGCAAAAAAATTAACTATTTTAGAGAATAAATGTAAAAAAATAGTACAAGAAATTTCTGAGCAAGACAGTAAGGTTAATATTAATTTACCGATATGTTATCCGGAAAGAAGGCTGGAGCCATGTGTAGGTGGAATAGAAGAATTCAGTATAGATACTTCTGGAAATATTTTTCCGTGCGTATATGCTGTTGGAGATAACGAATTATGTATAGGAAATGTTGAAGATGGCATAGATAAACAAAAACAAAAGCAAATAAAAAAAATAAATTTATCAACAATAAAGGCTTGTTTTGGCTGTGGTGGATATGAAAGTTGCTTAAGTGTACGATGCAAGATTGTTAATAAATATTTAATGGGGAGTTTTCAAACTCCCAATTTATTAATATGTGAATTACATCGTAGAAATATTAACTGGATATTAAATAGTGATGATTCCTACACACTAAAAGAGGAGGATTAAAATATGCAAATTAAAAAAATAAAAAACAAAATTGAATTAGACACAACCGTAGAAGGATGCTTAAATGACTGCTTGGAGTGTTATTACATGTATAATACGGAACAGTCTTCGTTAAGTGGTGAAATGAATTGTTTGTTTACTAAGTATACAGCCAAGGGAAATGTATTATTCTAATATTAATATTATGAACTAATGAAATAGTGTGTAGAGAATATATTCTGCAGAGTCCAAAAGACTCTGCAGAATTAAAAAAGGTGATTAATTTTGACTAAAAGAAACAGAAACAGTAAACCTATAATTGCGGTAATTGATACAGGAATAGATAAAAATGTATCATATTCATCAGATATAATTGAAAACTTTGAACTTACTATTGCCAAAAAGAAAGTTGTCATCTTAAAAGATTCTATAGATGTGGTTGGACATGGAACTAAAGTGGCATCATGCATAAAAAAATATTGCCCAAGTGCTAAACTTTTAATTATTAATATATATGGGAAAAATGGTATAACATATTCTGTTTTGTTATTAGAAGCATTAAAATTATTAATTAATAAAAAAGTAGACATTATTAATTTATCACTATCTGTTAATAGTGAAGAAAATATCATTCAATTAAATAATGTTATGAGAAAATTGCATAGGCAAGGAAAAACTATAGTTGCATCAGTAAAAAATGGGTATAAAGAATCGTTCCCAGCAAATAGCCCTTATTGTATTGGAGTTCTTGGAACAACAAAACTTCAAAAGAATAGTTTTATTGTAGATATGAAAGAAAAGATACAAATTATAACAAGCATATACCCGGAGGAAGTAGAAACAATTGAAAATAGAAAGGAATATTTTGGAGGTAACAGTAAAGCAGCAGCGTGTGTGACCGGCTGTATAGGAACAATAAGGGAAATATTATATATAAATTGAAAAGGGCATGGTTGTAAAAAAACGTGGAAGATATGAAAAGCTTAAATAGATATTACACTTTTTTAAAAGGGTTTAAGAAACAAATATTGTTTCTTTTTTTGTATATTATATTGTCCTCATTGTTGAACGTAGTAATTCCCTTGATAAATAGCAAAATGGTAGATGAAGGATTTGTAGAAAAAAATACTCAAAAGCTTTTGGAATATGCCATGCTTGAAATTACAATTTTGATTATTAATAGCTTGATTATCATACTTCAAGAACGAAAAAGACTGAAAATATGGATTAATATTAAGTATTCCCTAGAAGAAAGGGCATTTTCTCATTTGCAAAGAATTAAATTATCATATTTTAATAGTCAAAATTGTACAGAAATTTTAAGCAGTATTAATACAGATGTAAATAATATGTCGTCTATTTTGAATGAAAATTCATTACTTATTATAGGTCAGATGTTTAATATTATAGGAGGAATAGTAGGCATTGTAATATTGAATCATAGATTTCTGATTTGTATTATTATATATATAATTATCAAATTAACATTAATTATAATGTTTTCTGCGAAAAAGAAAGGTTATGTAAAATCATATATTAGTAGTACAAAGGAATATGCTGAATGGTTTGGGGATACCATTGGGGGCATAAAAAACATAAAATTATACGATTTGTATAAATATAAAATTAAGGAATTTAGTTGTAAAAAGAAGAAAGTATTAAATGATGAAGTTAAAATAAATATGAATAGTAAATGGAATTATACGATTGATAATATACTTGTTCAAATTGTAACTATACTAATGTATATAATGGGATTAGGACTAATACAAGGTGGAAAAATGTCTATAGGACAAGTTTTATCACTGATAACTTTTACAGTTTATATTGTTTCACCGATATCTACCATTTTGAATATAGGCTTCTATTATACAACAATAATTCCGTCAGCAAAAAGATATTACAAATTTATAGATTATGAAGAAGAAAAATATGATACAGGTGTTATATATCAACAGAAAAAAGATAAAAAAATAGATATAGAATTAAAAAATATTTTTTTTGCATATGATAGAAACAGAGAGGTATTTAACAATTTTAATCTATATATACCTACTTTTAGAAAAATAGCAATAGTAGGGGACAATGGTACAGGAAAGAGTACGTTACTAAACCTAATATTACATATAAATGAACCCCTAAAAGGAGAGATATACATTGGCGGGAGAAATATAAGAGATTATACTGTAGATAGTTACAGAAAAATATTTTCGGTGGTAGATCAAAATCCATATTTGTTTAATGATAGTATACGAAATAATATTGCCTTATATAAAAATGTAGATGACACAGTGATTCTTGATGCTTGTGAATTATGCGGATTAGGTGATTTTATAAAAAGGGTTACTATTGAATATAAGGTAGGTAATGACGGAAATAGACTGTCGGTGGGGGAGAAACAAAAAATAGCATTAGCTAGAGCAATTGTTCAAAATCGCCCCATTATATTGTTAGATGAGGCAACATCAAATATAGATAAGAGTTCAATAAATCAAATAAATAAACTATTGAACACCTGCTTTTCAAATAAAACGGTTGTTGTTGTTACGCATCAGACAGAAATATTGATGCATGTAGACGAAACCATATATTTAAGAAATAATTAATAATGCAATAAATAAGAAATGTCATAAATAGTCATATTAGTAAAGACATAATGTTTGTCAAGTGGAGGAGGCTCTTCAATGAACAAAAAATATATTTATCTACGCAGACTTGCGGATAAGATATATAGAAGCAGACCGGTCAGAAACTGCATGATTATTGCCACCATAGCGCTGATGACCTGTCTCATCATGAGCATGGCGGGAGTTATGGAGGCGGCAGATTACCTTACCCGGCAGGAAAATATGCGGAACTTCGGCACGATGGCACAGGGAATCTATACGGGGCTTACCAGGGAGCAGTACGAAGCCTTAAAACAGATGGCGGATATAACGGAGATTGCCGGGGAAGCTTATCTTGGCGTGGCAGCGGAAAACATGGGAAACACGCAGGTTTATGTATACTATGCATCCGAGGAATGTGCAGCGGATAACTTCCATGGGCTGACAACGGGAAAATGGCCCGCTTCGGAAACAGAAGCCGTGGTGGATGGGATTTATGCCGAAGAGCACGGCACCGAAATCGGACAGACGATTACCGTTTCTGCTCCGCTTACGGGAAGTCGGGAATATACGGTAACCGGCATCTGCGCAGCCAATAAAAAGAAGGGAAATGCCGCGGTATATCTGTATGTGTCCGGAAAGGAGTTACCGGAAAATGTACCGGAAACACAGCTCTCTCTGACGGCATACTGCGGATTTTCAAAGGAGGCATCTCCGGAAGGGATTTTAAGAGCCATAACGGCATCCGGAGAAAACAATGCGGCAGCCTTTACGGAAAATCCGGTGTATGGAAGTACGGAAAATTCCTTAGAAGATATGGTAAAAAAGACCGTTCTGTTTCTTGGCGGCTACGTGCTGGTATTTCTGACAGTTACCTCCCTGTACCGGATTTTTATGTTCCGGGATGTGCAGCTTTTCGGACAACTGAAATCCGTGGGGGTAACGGAAAAACAGTGCCGGCAGATTCTTATGCTGCAATCCGCAAGACACACGCTTTGGGGGATTATCACAGGGCTTTTGCTGGGAGTGGGCTTTGATTTTCTTTTTCTACCGGGACTTTTAAGAAAATATTACGGCGGACTGGAAGGGTATCATGGCGTGCCGCCCCAGAGTATGGCAGTGGCAGCGGTACTTGTCTTGGCAGCCATGTTTTTCGGCTTGAGAAAGCCGCTTCGTATGCTTCATAAAATTTCCCCCATACAGGCTGTGGGCTATGCGGGGGATTTCGGAAAGAAAATCAGCAGAAAATCAAAGAAAGTGTCCCTTTCCCATCTGGCGGGATGTTATACAAAGCAGGAGAAAGGACGCAGCTTTCTCGTCATGGGAAGTGTTTTTCTGGCAGGGATGTTTCTTGTTCTCACCGTTTCCCTGACCTTTTTTCTTACCGGAAAACTGATTGACAGAAGAAGCCTGCCATCGGCTGCTTTTCTGATTGGAGAAGAATGGTACTGCAAGCATGTCAGCGAAACGCAGGACGGAGATTTATATGATTATCCGCCCCATGTTGACAAAGACAATGCCTGGGCGATTGACCGGAACATTTATTATGAACTCTGGGATGCACTGCCGGATGCGGAAGTGACACCGGTATTTTATAATTACGGCTATAACTTTTCCGAGGATGTAACCGGGCGGGTAAAGCAGGCTTTACAGGCAGATACCATAGCAGATGCTGACTACGGCGGAAAGAGTTTATATCAGAAGACATTGAATAATTGGGAAAATCCTACCCATACGCCGTTTTGGGATGAGATGCGCTATTACATAACCTATGAAACCCTTGCCAAATGTAAGGTGCTGGAAGGGGAACTGGACTATGAGAAGTGGATGTCCGGAAACTACGTGGTGATGGGTGCCAATCCGCTTATGAAGGACAACGGTACCCTGTACCACGCGGGCGACAGGGTGACACTGTATCTGTATAAAAATCAGGCATCCATGAAAAAGGATGATACCGGATTTACCCGGATAGAAATGGGAACTCCGAAAGAATATGAAGTACTTGCTGTGGTGGATGAACTGCCTGATGTCTGTGCCTACCGGCTGGCGACGCTTGTGACCCTGCTTCCGGCGGAAAACATACCGGCGGAGGACAACAGTTTTTATCTCTGTGCCCTTATGGTTGAGGCAGGGGATTTGAAAGGAACGGAAGAAAAAATCAGGGAATATGTTTCGGAAAGAGACGACGGACTGTACTATGTTTCCAACCGGGTGATTAAGGAAGAGGCAAAAGCACAGGTGGGAGTCATATGCCTTTTGGGTGGCTCCTTTGCTCTGATTCTGCTGGGCGTGGCACTGATGAACATCTTAAATTATATTTTGCTGAGCAGAACGGAAAGGGAAAAGGATTACCGGACGTTGCATCAGGTGGGTATGACGGAAAAGCAGTTAAGGAAAATGCGGCTTCTGGAATATGCACGGCTTCTTATTCCCGCCATTTTGCTGGGTGCGGCAGCGGCAGCCGGAATATTCCTTCCGGTCAGCAGGTGGATTAATTCAATTTTATAGGGTGAGGTGCGAAAATGGGAGAAATCATGTTAAAACTGACGGATGTCAGCAAAACCTACGGAGAAGGGGAAGCAGCAGTTCATGCCCTGAAAAAAGTAAATCTGGAAATTGAAAAGAAGGAATTTGTGGCTGTGATCGGACCCTCCGGAAGCGGAAAAAGTACGCTTTTAAACATATGCGGCGGTCTGGACAGTCCTACTTCGGGAAGTGTATTCATACGGGGAACGGATATTTCCGGTCTGCCGGATGAAAAAGCCACGGTTTTCCGACGGGAGAATATCGGATTTGTATTTCAGAACTATAACCTGCTTCCTATTTTAACCGTATATGAAAATATTGTTCTGCCCATTGAGATTGGCGGAAAGGATGTGGATACGGTATATGTGGAGGAAATCATGACCGCACTGGGACTCGATACCCTGAAGGACAGAATTCCGTCCAAACTGTCCGGCGGGCAGCAGCAGAGGGTGGCGATTGCAAGAGCACTGGCAACGAAGCCTGCCATTATTCTGGCAGATGAACCTACCGGCAACCTGAATTCGGAAGCGGCGGATGAGGTTATGGAGCTTCTGAAAAAATGCGTCAGGGATTTTGACCGGACGGTTATCATGATTACCCACAATGAAGCATTAATCGGGGACTGCAACAGAATTCTGCATATCCGGGACGGTGTGCTGACGGAGGAAAAACACAATGAAAAGTAGAAATGCAGGAAAAAAACTGCTGCTTCTTATGACATGCGCCCTGCTTCTTGCCGGCTGCGGAAAGGACAGGCAGCCCATTTCGGTGCAGCGGGAAAGTACGGATGCGGCAGAGGGAGAAAAGAAAGTGCTGGTTCTGGGGACCCTTGACGACAGCAGCGAAATCAGGGATGTCATTACGGAGTTTAATAAAAACAGTACGGAATATAAGGTGGAAATAAAGCTGTACGGTGACAATTCGGGGGAAACCACGCAGGCGCTTTCCCTTTTGCAGGCGGATATTGCGGCAGGAAAGGGCCCGGATATCCTGGATATAGCCAAGGCGGACACCTTTTCCTATGTGGAGAAAGACCTGCTTACCGACCTTACGCCTTACCTGAACGCTGACACGGAAGTAAGCGAAGAGGATTTCCTGCCGAATGTTCTGGCTATTTATAATAAGGACGGCATGCAGGCAGCCATACCCTCTGTCTTCTGGATAGGGAGTCTGGTGGGAAAGACTGAAAATCTGGATGGCTATACCCACTGGAATATAGCCGAATACGAAAGCTTTGTAAACGGTCTTGCCAATCCGGAAACGGTTGTGCAGGGCATTCCCAGAAGACAGATTTTCGCCCAGATGATGGAGCAGTATGCGTCTTCTTTTATAGACTGGGACAACAAGACCTGTTCTTTTGACGGGGAAGAGTTTCAAAAGCTGCTTTCTTTTGTCAGCCGATACCCGGCGGAAAGTACGGTGATGGGGCAGACGGAAGAACTTGCCATGGTAAGAAGCAACCAGATATTGCTGCTTCCCGTTGTGTTAAACAGTGTTTCCGGTTATCTGTTACAGCCTGCCGTTTTTAACGGAAAGGTGACGTATGTGGGATTTCCCACGGAAAGGGAAAACGGAAATACCCTCATGGTTTTCAGCGGAGCCTACGGCATCATGGAGTCGTGTACGGAAAAAGACGCAGCGTGGGAAGTGGTAAAAGCCCTGTGTACGGCGGACAATCTGTATCTTTCGGGCTTTCCGGTTTATAAGGAAAATCTGAACAAAGCCTATGCATTTGCACAGACCGAGACTTATCATCTGAACGATAACGGGGAGAAAATCGCAGACCCTCTGTACCGGGCAGCCTACGGGGATGAAACCATAGAGGTCTATCCGGCAACGGAAGAAGACATAAAAAAGCTACAGGAGCTTCTGGAAAATGCAGCGGCGCCGGATATGCGGAGCGAAGAGGTCTTAAATATTATTATGGAAGAAGCGGAGCCGTACCTGGCCGGAGAGAAGACGGCGGAGGAGGCAGCACAAGTCATCCAGAACCGGATGCAGCTTTATATGAGTGAGAAATAAAGGGAAATAATCTGGTTGCCGGATTCGGTAAATGAAAACAGGAAGGAGCTATTTTTATGAAAAAAACAGGGATATGGTTACTGACACTGGTATTAGCATTTTGTGCAATGGGATGCGGACAGACAGTCGGAAAACAGGATGCGGCATCCTATCTGGACGAAGTCGTACAAAAAGCGGAAAACGGTTATCAGTGGGGCGATAAGGTGGATTTTGGATTGCCCTACTGTTATAAGTATAAGGAATGGTCAGAGGAGAGCACGGAAGACGGTTGGAAGGGAGAGGAAAACATAACTTCCGAGAATGCCTATTCTTTCCGGATAGACAGACTGAGGGCAGACGGAAAAGTTCTTTTGACGGATGCTGTATTTGACATGAAGGCTTACCTTACCGAAGCGGACAGTGCCACAGCATATGCGCGGGGGGTATTTTATGACGGGGAAAACGGTAACATATATATTCCGGTCAGCTCCGTGGATAAAGAATATACCTGGCTGGTAGAAGTTCCGACGGAGAAGGCAGAAAACTATACGGTTACAGAATTTGCCGGGGAAAGCAACTGGTTTGGACTTTGCTACCGCCTGGGAGATTTTATTTACTTAAACGGCGGTGCGGGAGCTATTCCCATAGCCATCAATCCGGCTACACGGGAACTGCGTACCTGCGCGCTGGAGTACGAAGGGGCAACGGAAATTGCACAGAAATGGATAAAAGAAAACCAACCTTCCTGGGAGAATGCACAGGTTTTCTGGTTTTGGGCGATGGATGAAGCGCCCGATGGCAGCATCATTTATTACGCAACGGTGCAGGAAGATATGGACACGGATACGCTGCTTGAAATTTATCTGGCATATCGGGGAACGGAACAGGTTGCGTATAAGGTGAAGGAAGGAGAATAGAAAAGATACATACTTTTGCCATAGCAAATTGCAGTTAAATCATATGACATATTAGAAGAATGTCAGTGGAAAAGTCTTAAATCATAGCTCGTTGTGAAAAGACCTAAGGCCACTGGCATTTTTATTTTAAAACCATAAAATAAACCTTGCATAGTTTACAAATTTACGATATACTACACCCATAAGCAGATACTTCTTTTTTCTAATTTTCTTTTGCCGGCATTCGCTGGTGTCTAAAAATTCAAGAATTCCTGCTTAGAACCCAATAAACATCAAAATCTATCTAAGGAGGAAAACGTGATTAGAGAACTGAAGATTGCAGTAAGTGCTTCCGGAAAAGAAGCGCAGTACGATGAACATGCCAAGAACATCGCGGGGCAGAAGTTCATCATAGCCAACATTCTGGCAAAATCCGTGGATGCTTTCCGGGGAATGAAGCCAAAGGACATCGTGCCCTATATTGAAGGCGAGCCTTATATCAGCAGAGTACCGGCGGAACCGGGACTTACCAATGCCGCCTGGGAGGAAAATGGGCAGCGTGTGACCGGATTAAATACGGAAAACCAGGAAATCAACGAGGGACTGACCAGATTTGATATTATCTGCTATGTACGGTTGCCGGAACGGAGCGGAGAAAAGGCATCTGACGGCGGAAAGAAGCCGCTGACCCAGATTATCATCAACGTAGAGATACAGAAAAACCAGCCGAAGAAGTATAAAATCTTAAACCGGTCCATTTTCTACGTATGCAGACAGATTTCTGCCCAGAAGGAAAGGGACTTTGTGGGTTCCCATTACGATGATATTAAAAATGTGTATTCCATCTGGATTTGCATGAATATGGAGAAAAACAGTATGTGCCATATCCATCTTACAAAGGATGACATTGTTGATAATCAGAAGTGGAAAGGAAATCTGGATTTACTCAATATCATTATGATTGGCATAGGAGAGGAAGTACCCAGACGGGAGGAAGGGTATGAACTCCACCGGCTTCTGGGTGCTGTATTTTCCAAGAAGCTTACATTGGAAGAAAAATTAAACATATTACAGGAATACGATGTTCCTGTGGAAGAAGAATTCAGAAAGGATGTGAACGAGATGTGTAACTTAGGCGAGGGAATTTTGGAAGACGGCATTGAGATTGGATGGCAGCGTTGTTTGGAAGAAGGCAGAAAAGAAAGTCAGCAAATGATTAGAAATATGCACAAAAACGGCTTTACCGCAGAACAGATAGCGGCAGCCACAGATATGGAACTGGAAGAAGTACAGGCTATTCTGGCTTAATTGCTCATAAAGGTAAGTGGTGTTAATCAGGGGTATTTTTAGCAGATATCCCTGATTTGTTTTTTATGAGAAAATGCTGTTAAAAAACTTGAGACAATAGTCGTTTGATGATATAATTTGCATATAATAAAGGCGAAATATAAGAAATACAAAATGAAAGAGAAAGGGTGTTATTATGATAAATTTGCAGGAAACCATCAGACCGTCAGCAGATTTGCGAAATCATTACAGTGATATTTCCAGACAATGCAAGGAAAACAAAGAGGCGGTAATCATTACCGTGAACGGAAGAGGTGACACCGTTACCCTTTCCTACGAAGAATATAAAAATATGAAAGCACGTATAGAACTGCTGGAGGTGCTGGCAGAAGCAGAGGACGATGTGAAAAACGGTCGTGTTGCTCCGGTTACGGATACATTCGATGACTTGCGGAAGATGCTTAAGGAGGAGTAAGCTTGAAATATAATATTGTCCGGACGGATACAGCCGATGCGGGTATTCGGAAAATGGTTTTGTATATTGCTCAAAATTTTGGCAGGAAAACGGTATTAAAGAAGTTAGAGGAAATAGAGAGCGAGATACTGAAATTAGGTTCAGACCCTTATATAGGAACAGAGCCACGGTATCCTGTTTTAAGACGACAGGGATATCGGGTGCTTATTTTGGAAAAGGATTTGGTATTTTACAAGGTTGATGAAATTAACAGACGGATTGTGATATATGCAGTGGTAGACCAAAGACAGGATTATCTGAATATTATTCGGGGACTGTAAGAGAATGAAAGAAGAAGGAACTCACATGCAGGAAAGAACACAAAAACAGGAAGCCCTGCTTTCCCTGTTGGAACAGAAGGGCTATCCGCAGGACCTCTGTCAGGAAATCCTGCGGTACATGAGCACGGACTTTATGATAGACAGAATGAGGGCATACTTGCGGCAAAATGCACATCCCTCGCCGGAAGAGGCAGTGGATGAAATGCTTGCCATTTTAGAAGACCCCAAGGCAAAAGCACGAAAAAAAGGGGCATCGAAGATAAAAGTAAACGACAAAGCAGCAATGCAGCAAGATAAAGCTGCAGCGAATAAAGCTGCAACGCAGCAAGATATGTTTATCCGCAGCTTCTCCATCGACTGGGACAAGCTGGAGGACGGCTCCTATGTAAAAGAAATTCCGGCGCTTAACAGCCTGCGGGAGTTTCAGTTCCGGAAACGGATTACTTTTTTCGTGGGAGAAAACGGTTCCGGCAAGTCCACTTTGCTGGAAGCACTGGCGATTGCCAAGGGACTGAACCCGGAAGGTGGTACAAGAAATTATAATTTCAGCACCTATGACGATTATTCAACGTTAAAGTCGGCGATTACCTTTCAAAGCGGTATGCTGAAACCGAAGTGGAGCTACTTTTTGCGGGCAGAGAGCTTTTACAATGTGGCATCGGAGGCTGCACGCAACTATAACGATGACGGATGCATGACGGACTTTCATGCACGTTCCCACGGAGAAAGTTTTTTAGAGTTTATTCTGGAAAATGATGAGAAAGGGCTGTATTTTATGGATGAGCCGGAGGCGGCGCTGTCACCGCAGAGGCAGTTGACATTACTGCTGCATCTGGTGAAAATGGCGGAAAAAGGCTCCCAGTTCATCATTGTGACCCATTCCCCGATTTTGCTGGGGACACCGGATGCCGATATTGTTTCCTTTGACGAAGGCGAACTGCACAGGATTTCTTACGAGGAAACGGAAAGCTATCAGGTGACGAAATTATTTCTGGAAAACAGGGAAGTTATGCTGCGGCAGTTATTACAGGAGGAAACAGAGTGCGAAACAGATGCCAAAATCTGATACTGGATTTTACACATGTTTATGAGGATGAAACGGTCCGGGACAGGGAACAGTTTCAGTGGATTGACTGCTCCGATATTGAGGAAAGTCATTTGTACTGCTCCCCATCTGCCTATGAAGAAATCCGAAAGAGGATTGAACCGTTTGGAATTTCCGGAATTCATTTTATAGATTCCGGAAATTATCATTATGTAACCAAAATTATGACGGATTTTCTAAAAGAGCCGTTTGTTTTGGTCTGCTTTGACCACCACACGGATATGCAGAAGCCCATGGTGGAGGGAATGACAAGCTGTGGTGACTGGGCAGGTCAGGTGCTTGGGGAAAACACATATTTGCGGCAGTTGGTTTTAATTGGACCGCCGCAGCGGGATATAGACGGGATAGAAATCGGAAAACCGCAGTCACAAAACATACAAACGGGAGAGAAAGACAAGCTCCTCACCTTTTCGGAAGAAGAATTGCAAAACGGTACGGCAAAGGCAAAGGTGGCGCAGATAAAGGAGGGACTGCCGTTTTACATTTCCATCGATAAAGATGTTCTGAACAGAAGGTTTACGGAGACGAACTGGAATCAGGGGGACATGCCCCTGCCCATGCTGGAGCATCTGCTACAGTTTTTCTTACAGAAAGGAAAGGTATGCGGCGTGGACATCTGTGGGGAATGCCGGATGGATATGCCGCTGCCGGAGTATCTGGAGGCGGAAGAAATCAACGGTGAAACCAATGTGGTGCTCTACCGGTACATCCGAAAAGAATGTATGGGGAGACAGGAAGCAAAATCATTTTGACAAAGCGGACACAGGGAAGTAAACTGAGATAAAAATGGGGAGGGGTATGCAGGTATCACATGAAGAAACGAAAGAAACTATCCTTAAAGCAGGCATATTACAGAACATTTGCGGGACTGATTGTTCTGCCTCTTCTGATTGTTCCGGCGGTATCTCTGCTTATTTTAGAAAAAAATATAAAGAACAGGCAGTAGAAAACATAGAGAGTGTGCAGAAAACGGTTGCGGCAGGTCTACTGTCCGATGCGGATTTTATGTCCATGCGCCTGTCACAGATTACCAATGTGAACAACAACATGATAATGCAGTATGCGGTGGATCTGGACAACGGTAATGACGCAGATAGCAGTAAAGAATAACAGAATTTCAGAAGGAGAAAGTATATATGAAGCCTGATATCAAATGGTTAGACGATCCGGAAGTGTTCCGGGTCATGCAGTTACCGGCACACAGTGACCACAGAATTTATGCAGATAAAGAAGAAATGCGGACGGGAAGGAGCTCTCTTTACCAGGTTTTAGATGGAATATGGGATTTTCATTATTCCCGGAATGCGGCGGAAAGACCGGTTCGGTTTTATGAAGAGGGCTTTGACGATTCACGGTTTGACAGGATAAAAGTACCGGGGCATATTGAACTGCAGGGTTATGACAAAATTCACTATATCAATACCATGTACCCCTGGGAGGGCAAGATTTACAGACGTCCGGCGTGTGCGCTCGGGGAAGAACGACGCGAAGAAGGAAGCTTCAGTGAGGCAGCCTATAATCCAGTGGGTTCCTACAGGCTTCGGTTTGACTTAAAAAAGGAACTTTGCGGAAAACGCGTCTGCATCTGCTTTGAAGGTGTGGAAGAGGCGGTGTATGTCTGGATGAACGGACATTTTATCGGCTATGCCGAGGACAGCTTTACACCGTCCGAGTTTGAACTGACTCCCTTTATCCGGGAAAAGGGGAATCTGTTGGCAGTCGAGGTGCATAAGCGTAGCACGGCGGCTTATCTGGAAGACCAGGATTTCTTCCGCTTTTTCGGTATCTTCCGCAGTGTGGAGCTATATGCCAAACCGGAGCTTCATGTGGAAGACTTATGGATAAGGCCTCATTATGAGGAAAAAAGCGGAAACGGCAGCCTGCAGGCGGAAGTGAAAATTTCGCAGGAAGCCTTCCGGAAAACAACGGGGCAGGCAGGAAAAGCCGTGGCAACCCTGCGTGATAAGGAAGGAACAGTGTTGTTTATCCGGGAAAAGAGCATAGAGAATAAAGAAGAACAGACCCTTGTTTTTACGGGTGAGCAGATGCCTGTAAAAGCATGGGACAATGAGAATCCGTATCTGTATTCTCTGGAGGTCTGTCTTTACGATGCTGCCGGAAAAATGACGGAGGCGGTTCCGTATGACGTGGGATTTCGCAGTATACGAATAGAAAACAAAATAATCCGTCTGAACGGAAAGAGATTGTTTATCAAAGGGGTAAACAGGCATGAATGGAGTCCCGAAGGCGGCAGGTGCATTACCATGGAAGATATGGAATGGGATATTGCTTTCCTGAAGCAAAACCACATCAATGCGGTCAGAACCTGCCACTATCCGGACAGGAGAGAATGGTATTCCCTGTGCGACAGGGCCGGGATTTATCTTATGGCGGAAAACAATCTGGAAAGCCATGGTTCCTGGCAGAAATGTGGTGCAGTGGAGCCTTCCTGGAATGTACCCGGAGCGGTACCGGAGTGGAAGGAAGCCGTGACAGACCGGGCGCGTACCAATTTTGAGTGCTATAAAAACCATGCATCCGTTCTGTTCTGGTCCCTGGGTAACGAGTCGTATGCGGAAGAAAATATAGCTGCCATGCAGCGCTTTTATAAGGAAAAGGACCCGGAGAGACCGGTGCACTACGAGGGCGTGATCCACAACCGGAAATGGGAAGATGATATTTCGGATGTAGAGAGCCGGATGTATGCCTATCCGCAGGAAATCCGGGAGTATCTTTCCAACCACCCGAAAAAGCCGTTTTTACTCTGCGAATATATGCATGATATGGGAAACTCCCTGGGCGGCTTGAAATCCTACATGGAACTGGGAGAAGAATTTGACATGTACCAGGGCGGTTTTATCTGGGACTATATAGACCAGGCATTGCGGGTATGGGATGAAGTGACCGGAAAACGTGTGCTGCGGTACGGCGGTGACTTTGATGACAGACCCAGTGACTATGAATTTTCGGGGAACGGTATTCTGTTTGCGGACAGGACGGAGAAACCGGCAGTGCAGGAAGTGAGGTATTATTATGGCTCTGAATATGGTAGCAGGTGATGTGACAATCGGCATTCAAGGTGAAGACTTTTCCTACTTGTTTTCTACCACGATAGGAGGTATGGAATCCTTATATAAACATGGAAAGGAATGGCTCTACCGAGCTCCGAGGCCAACCTTCTGGAGGGCGACAACCGACAATGACAGAGGAAATGGTTTTTCTTATCAAAGTGCGGCATGGCTTGCGGCAGATCTGTTTTTACGTTGCAGACACATGGAAGCCTCTCTGGACGGGGAACCCATAGAAATTCCCCTGGCACCGGCGAATAACCGCTACGGAGCGGCAATACCGGGCAAAGAATTTGTGATGACATTTGTGTATGAGTCCGCAGCTGTTCCCGGCATGGAAACCAGGGTAACATACTGTGTGACGGAGAACGGAAAAATCGGTGTAAGAGTACGGTACTGCGGCAGCGAAGGACTGCCGGGACTGCCTGTATTCGGCATGCGTTTTATTATGCCCACAGTGGCGGACGGCTATTGCTACGAAGGACTGTCGGGAGAAACTTATCCCGACCGCATGGCGGGCGGCATTCCGGGGGAATATGAAGTAAAGGGACTGCCGGTAACACCGTATCTGGTGCCGCAGGACTGCGGTGTGCACATGAATACGCGAAAGCTGGGTGTGCACAGAACTATGGTTTTAGATAACACAAAAGGAAGCAGAGAGAAGTCAACCCTGCATTTTACCGCAGAAGAAGGACAATCATTTGCTTTTTCCTGCCTGCCCTACACGGCGGAGGAACTGGAGAACGCCACCCATCAGGAAGAACTGCCGCCGGTTCACAGAACGGTGGTTTCCATACTGGGAGCGGTAAGAGGCGTAGGCGGCATTAACAGTTGGGGAGCGGATGTGGAAAAGGATTACCACATTCCGGCGGATAAAGAAATAGCATATGGATTTACCATAGAGTAGGAGCTGCGCCATGAATACCGGCGAAGGAAGAACCCCGGCGTGCGGGAGATCCGTCCACCCTGATTGCTTCCAGCGAAAAAGCAAAGGAAACCCTGGGGTGGAAGCCAAAATACGATGACCTGGAAACCATTATTTCCACGGCATGGAACTGGCACAAAAACCACCCGGACGGTTACGGAATTAATGGGGGCTGACTTTTGGTATAAAACGAAAATCCTTAAATTTTTATGAAATTAGAGTAAGGGCTATTGAAAAAAAAGACGATATCACGTACACTATTTCGTAAAGAGAAAACAAGGAGGAGTCAGTTATGACAAAAGCAGAAGTTTTAAAGAAAGAAATCTTAAGACAGTATAGAAGTGTTAGACAGTTCGCTATAGAAATGAATATCCCGTACAGCACCCTTGTTACCGCGCTGGACAGAGGAATTGACGGCATGGCTTACGGCACCGTAATCAAAATGTGCGATAAGCTCCGCTTAAACCCGGTAGACTTCAGCTCATTAGAGAGGGATGCTTCCTTAGGCGCCGTTCTTTTGGAGAACCGTGTTATGCAGTACTATGTAAAGTTAAACCAGGAAGGCAGAGACAAGATCTTAGGTCTTATGGACGATTTTATCCAGATTGACAAGTACAAAGCAAAATCCAAAAACAAATAAGCCGGTATGAGGCTTTAACGGGGAAAAAGATGAAATATGATTATCTGATTGCAGGGGCGGGGCTCTTTGGCGCGGTGTTTGCCGGGGAGGCTGCTCTGCATGGCAAAAAATGTCTGGTGATTGACAAGAGAAACCATATTGCCGGCAATATTTATACGGAAGAAATTAAGGGCATCCGGGTACATAAGTACGGTGCCCATATTTTTCATACGTCAGACAAAAAAATCTGGGACTATGTAAACCGGTTTGCAGAGTTCAACCACTATATCAATTCGCCGGTGGCTGTTTACAAGGATGAGTTGTACAACCTTCCTTTTAATATGAACACCTTCAGCAAAATGTGGAATATCAAGACTCCTGCGGAAGCAAAGCAGAAGATTGCGGAGCAGATTGCGGATTTAGCCATTGAAAATCCGTCCAACTTAGAGGAACAGGCATTGTCCTTAGTGGGCAGGGACGTCTATGAAAAGCTGATTAAAGGCTACACGGAAAAGCAGTGGGGCAGGGATTGCAAGGATTTACCCGCCTTTATTATCAAGAGACTTCCGCTCCGCTTTGTGTATGACAACAACTATTTCAACGACCCTTATCAGGGCATTCCCAAGGGCGGCTATACCGCCATTGTGGAAAAGATGCTGGAAGGCATTCCGGTACGCCTCGGTATTTCTTATGAAGATTTCAAAAAGGAAAACGAAGCAAAGGGTGAGCAGGCGGACAGCTTTGACAAGGTGCTTTATACCGGTATGATTGATGAGTATTTCCATTACTGCTTCGGGGAGCTGCAGTACCGCACGGTGCATTTTGAAGAGGAGATCATCGAAGGCTGCGACAACTACCAGGGCAATGCGGTGGTCAATTATACGGACAGGGAGGTTCCCTACACCCGTATTATTGAGCATAAGCATTTTGAGCTCGGCAAACAGCCGGACACGGTTATTTCAAGGGAATATTCCGATAGCTGGAAAAAAGGCGACGAGCCGTATTATCCGGTCAACGATGAACGGAACAACGCACTCTATGAAAAATACAGGGAGCTGGCGGCAAAGGAAAAGAATGTGCTCTTCGGAGGAAGACTCGGACAGTACCGCTATTACGATATGGATAAGGTAATAGCGGCAGCCCTTGCCATGGCGGAAGAAGAATTTAACAGTAACTGTTAAAAATCATGCCGCTGTAAGCACTTGTCATATAAGGATTGATAAAATTGTGTCCCGGGTTTTTGTAAGCCACGATGGTACGGTCCACGTACTCCATCGGGTTTATGGAAACCTGGGTTGTTTTTTTGAGTAAAGATTCGGCAAAGCCGGACAGTGTCTGATAGGAAGAGACATCCTCTCCGGCGTCTTCGGCTTCTTCGGAAGCAATCGCTTCTTTCAGACGATCCTCATCAATGGACATGGTTTTGTCCGACTGGGCGGAAATGCCGATTTTCTGCAGGGAGTCCTGATAACGCAGCGCAATGGCGCCCATTTCCCGGACCAGACGGTTGGTACCGCCGAAACGCTCGGTATAATTGCCGGCGGCGCTGATAAAGGTATTATAGCTGCCAATCAGGGAATTGATATTGTCGGTGATGGAGTCCACATCGGTCTTTAAGCCGACGGTTACGGTTTCGTCGGAAGCAGTAAGTCCTTTTAATTCCACATCGAACATTTTACCGATGGTAAAGCTGTTGGATGCGGTGGTGCGCTCCTCACCGTTTAATAAGAAGGAAGCGTTCGATGCCTGACGGGTAGTGTATTGCAGACCGAAATAGGAAACGGCTCCGCTTAAAGCGTCTGAATTGCCCTCACTTACCCGGAACAGTTCATCCCTTCCTTCGGGAAGACCGGTCTGCGCGGAAGAAAGAATTAAGGCACTGCGGGCTTCTCCCTCATCCAGACGGGCGCGCACGCCGATATTGGTATGGTTAATCAGTTTTGCCAGACGCTTCTGGACATCCTTGTTGCTTTCATTTTCACTGATACTGAACTGGAATTCATAGTTCATGCCGCCGGTACTGATTTCAAAGGCATAGGTGCCGGCAGACAGGGAAACAGGTTCGTTCGGCAGATAGGAGCCTCTGTTTTCCTGGGAAGCGGCAAGGCTTTTTACCTGCAGATTTAAGGTGGGCGCGGAAGCACTGTCGGCAGCATCGCCGATAAAGGCAACATCCACCGCATCGGGATTGGAAGAATAGGCGGTGTTCTTTTTTAAAGTACGTTCCGGTTCCAGTCCGCCCATGGAAGCGATGGTATTATAAAGAAGCCGTGCGTTCTCTTTGATGTTCACGGCATACTCCTGGGTTTCCTTCTGCGTGACGTCAAGGTACCAGGGGGATTCTTTGTTTATTTTTAAAATGGATTTGTAAACACTTTCCAGCTCGCTTTTCTTGTGTGTGTCAAAGCGGGTGATGTTTTTCGGCGCGTAGGCTGTCAGATAGTGATTGTAGACGGTATTGGAAATCATGTTACCCAAAGAAAACCCTCCTTTCTTCCTTGAAATAAGCATATGCCGCGTGAAAATCCTTTTTCACGGTAGCGGTATCAACATGCATAAGGGTAAAAACCTACTTTTCTGCCTACATTTTAGCATCCGGAATAGCCATGTGCAAGAGCTTAAAAGCGTTTTTTTTACAAATTTGCATAAAATCCTGTGAAAAATGTTTATTTCTAAAAGAAATGATTGACGTTAAGGCACCTTGTGTGATATAGTATCAAAGCGAGATGAGATTTAGGTCTTTTTTTTATGCATATTTTTATTAAGTAAATAAACGCGTGGAGGTGGAAAAATGCGTACAAAAATTACATTAGCATGTACAGAATGCAAGCAGCGTAATTACAATACTACGAAGGATAAGAAGACTCATCCTGACAGAATGGAAACCAAGAAGTACTGCAGATTCTGCAAGACTCATACAATGCACAAAGAAACCAAATAATATATTTGGAAGAAGGAGAGGAAAATGGCAGATTCAGCAAAGACCAAGACCAAGAAGCCGGGCTTCTTCAAAAACGTGTCTATTGAGTTCAAGAAAATCATATGGCCTGATAAGAATACCATGTTCAAACAGTCCATCGCTGTTGTGGCAATTTCTATTGTATTAGGTATTATTATTGCTGCCATTGATGCACTGGCTAAGTATGGTGTGAATTTCCTTACATCTTTGTAGGAAGAAACTGGCACCTGTCACTTTGGCAGGTTAGAGTATGAGAAAGGCATGGTTATTGTATGGCAGAGGCAAATTGGTATGTAGCACATACTTACTCCGGATACGAAAACAAAGTCAAAGCCAATATTGAAAAGACAATCGAGAACAATAAGCAGCTTGCTGAACAGATTTTGGAAGTCAGAGTACCGATGCAGGATGTTGTAGAGGTAAAGAACGGCGCCAAGAAAACTGTCCAGAAGAAGATGTTTCCCGGATATGTTCTGATTAATATGGTGATGAACGATGATACCTGGTATGTTGTCCGCAACACCAGAGGCGTAACCGGCTTCGTGGGACCGGGAAGCAAGCCCGTGCCTCTTACAGAAGCAGAAATGAAGCCCCTGGGTATCAAGACGGAAAATGTTTCCATCGACTTTGGCGAAGGCGACAGCATCGCAGTTGTAGCCGGTGTCTGGAAAGATACCGTGGGTATTGTGCAGAAGCTTGACTATGGTAAGCAGACCGCTACCATCAATGTAGAGATGTTCGGCAGGGAAACACCTGTTGAAATCAGCTTTGCAGAAGTCAGAAAGCTCTAAGTAACTTTTGGTATTCTCCGGTGGAAGCGGCATGGCTGCGGACGTCGGATAATATAGGCAACACGAGGTATGCGAAAGCATACGGTGGGAGCTTTGAAAAATCAGAGCGCCAGATTACCACATTATAGGAGGTGCCATTATGGCAAAGAAAGTAACAGGATATATCAAATTACAGATTCCTGCCGGCAAAGCAACACCGGCTCCGCCCGTTGGTCCCGCACTTGGACAGCACGGCGTAAACATCGTTGAATTTACAAAACAGTTCAACGCAAGAACAGCAGACAAGGGTGACTTAATCATTCCTGTTGTTATTACCGTATATGCAGACAGAAGCTTCAGCTTCATCACCAAGACTCCGCCTGCTGCAGTACTGTTAAAGAAGGCTTGCAATATCAAATCCGGTTCAGGAGCTCCCAACAAGACCAAGGTAGCTACCATCTCCAAGGCTAAGCTTCAGGAAATCGCTGAATTAAAGATGCCGGACCTTAATGCTGCAAGCGTAGAAGCTGCCATGAGCATGATTGCCGGTACAGCAAGAAGTATGGGTATTGTAGTAGAAGATTAATAGGAAACAGACTGGGAGACTTAAATGTCGTTAGAACCATAGGAGGATTTTAGAATGAAGCATGGAAAGAAATACAGCGATGCTGCGAAACTGGTAGATCGCGCAACTTTTTATGAAACCACTGATGCAATTGCACTGGTTAAGAAAACAGCAACCGCAAAATTTGATGAGACCGTAGAAGCTCACATCAGAACAGGCTGTGACGGACGTCATGCTGAACAGCAGATCCGTGGCGCAGTAGTTCTTCCCAACGGAACCGGTAAGACCGTTAAGGTTCTGGTTTTCGCTAAGGGCGACAAGGTAGCAGAAGCAGAAGCTGCCGGAGCAGATTACGTAGGCGGAGACGAACTCATCCCGAAGATTCAGAACGATGGATGGCTTGATTTCGACGTAGTTGTAGCAACCCCCGACATGATGGGCGTTGTAGGTCGTCTGGGTAAAGTTTTAGGTCCTAAAGGCTTAATGCCCAACCCTAAGGCTGGTACCGTTACCATGGATGTAACCAAGGCAGTAAACGATATCAAAGCCGGTAAGATCGAATACAGACTGGACAAGGCAAACATTATCCACGTTCCCGTAGGTAAAGCTTCCTTCACCGAAGAACAGCTTTCCGAAAACTTCAACGCACTGATGGATGCTATCGTAAAGGCTAAGCCCGCAACCTTAAAGGGTCAGTACTTAAAGAGTGTAACTCTTACCACAACCATGGGACCCGGCGTTAAGGTAAGCGTAGCTAAGTTCTAATACTAAATAAAAGCTGCATAAAAAAGTTTAAGTAAGGGGTTGACATATGTCAGCCCCTTATGTTAATATATCAAAGGTTGTGAGACCGTGCCGAAGACAGTAGGTGCCGCAAGGCGTAAAGAATTATCACCTACCGAGGAAAGAGTTGACGTTAAGACTTTTTGCCTTCCTGTCTTCAGGGAGGCTTTTCTTATATAACTCCTTTCGGCAGGAACATTCCGGAAGTTTTCCGGGATATATTCCACATATTCTATAAGGAGGTAAATGAAATGGCAAAGGTTGAATTAAAACAGCCCGTTGTACAGGAGATTTCCGAACGTATCCAGGGTGCACAGTCTATCGTGCTCGTTGACCACAGAGGACTTACTGTAGAACAGGACACTCAGATTCGTCGTGAATTACGTGAAGCAGGTGTCAGCTACAAGGTTTACAAGAACACCATGATGAACTTTGCATTCAAGGGTACCGAATTCGAAGGACTTTCCCAGTATCTCGAAGGACCCAGCGCAATGGCAGTTTCCACTACAGATGCAACTGCTCCCGCAAGAATTCTTGCAAAGTTTGCTAAGACCGCTGACAAGCTTGAAATCAAGGCTGGTGTTGTTGAAGGAACCGTATATGATGCAGCCGGTATCGCAGTTATTGCAAACATTCCTTCCAGAGAAGAACTTATATCCAAGTTACTCGGAAGTCTGCAGTCCCCGATTACCAACTTCGCTCGCGTCATGAATCAGTTGGCAGAAAAAGGTGGCGCAGCAGCATGTGCAGCACCTGCTGCTGAAGAAGCTCCCGCAGAAGCTTAATCGAAACTAAAAACTATTAAATTAATTTCAGGAGGAAATGAAAATGGCTAAATTAACAGCTCAGGAACTCATTGACGCTATCAAAGAGTTATCCGTATTAGAATTAAATGACTTAGTAAAAGCATGTGAAGAAGAATTCGGCGTATCTGCAGCAGCAGGCGTTGTAGTTGCAGCAGCAGGTGCTGGCGCAGCAGCAGAAGAAGAAAAGACTGAGTTCAACGTAGAACTTACCGAAGTAGGTTCCGAAAAGGTTAAGGTTATCAAGGTTGTTCGTGAAATTACCGGCCTTGGTCTGAAGGAAGCTAAGGACCTTGTTGATGGCGCTCCTAAGATGCTCAAAGAAGGCGCAAGCAAGGAAGAAGCTGAAGAAATCAAGAAGAAAGTTGAAGAAGTTGGCGCTAAGGTTACTCTTAAGTAATTTCTTCTCTCATAGTTACAAAAAGCCGCGTGGCATCATGCTTGCATTTTGCCATGTGGCTTTTCTTCATTCATTATTTTCTTAATTTTTCTAAAAATTCTAAAAAATTCCTTGACTAAAATTGAATATTATTGTATGATGGACAATGCACTATTGTGGTGTGCTATGTCTATTTTGTGTACGCTAAATAAATGACAAAATAGGTCAATATCATATAAGAACGGGGTGAAAGGTCAATGGAAAAAAACAGAATACGTCCTATTGCCAAAGGCAAATATACACGTATGAGTTATGCACGACAAAAAGAGGTTTTGGAGATGCCAAACCTGATTGAAGTCCAGAAGGATTCCTACCAGTGGTTTTTGGACGAAGGCCTGAAAGAAGTCTTCGACGATATTTCTCCTATCGCAGATTACAGCGGCTCTTTAAGTCTGGAATTCGTAGACTTCGAATTGTGCGAAGACGATGTGAAATATTCTATTGAAGAATGTAAGGAGAGAGATGCCACCTATGCGGCACCGCTCAAAGTAAAGGTACGTCTTTACAATAAGGAAAAAGAAGAAATCAGTGAGCATGAAATCTTCATGGGTGACCTTCCTATTATGACGGCAACAGGTACCTTTGTGATCAACGGTGCAGAACGTGTTATTGTCAGCCAGTTAGTACGTTCCCCCGGCATTTACTATGGTATCGGCCATGATAAAATCGGTAAGAAGCTGTATTCCTGTACTGTAATTCCCAACCGTGGCGCATGGCTGGAATATGAGACAGACTCCAACGATGTATTCTATGTTCGTGTTGACCGTACCAGAAAGGTTCCCATTACGGTCCTGATCAGAGCTCTCGGTATCGGTACCAATGACGAGATCAGGGAAGTGTTCGGTGACGAACCGAAGATTGAAGCCAGCTTTACAAAGGACACTGCTGAGAATTATCAGGAGGGTCTGTTAGAGTTATACAAAAAGATCCGTCCGGGTGAGCCTTTGAGCGTGGAAAGTGCGGAAAGCCTGATTAACGCTATGTTCTTCGACCCCAGAAGATATGATTTGGCTAAAGTCGGCAGATATAAATTCAATAAGAAGTTAGCTTTGAGAAACAGAATCCGCAACCAGATTTTAGCGGCTGATGTTGTTGACCCTTCCACCGGCGAAGTAATTGCCGCAGAAGGTACAAAGGTGACCGCAGAGCTGGCAGACGAAATCCAGAATGCTGCAGTTCCTTTCGTATATATTGCAACCGAAGAAAAGAACGAGAAAGTTCTTTCCAATATGATGGTAGACATCTGCCACTTCATCGATTGTAATCCCAGGGAGCTGGGTGTTACCGAGCTGGTTTACTATCCGGTATTAAAGCAGATTATCGAAGAATACGCAGAAGACGGCGAAGCTCTGGCAGAAGCCATCAGAAAGAATATCCACGAGCTGATTCCGAAGCATATTACGAAGGAAGATATCTTTGCGTCCATCAACTATAATATGCATCTGGAATTCGGTTTAGGAAACGATGACGATATCGACCATCTGGGCAACAGACGTATCCGTGCAGTCGGCGAACTGTTACAGAACCAGTACCGTATCGGTCTTTCCAGAATGGAAAGAGTTGTCAGAGAAAGAATGACAACCCATGATGCAGAAGAAATTTCTCCACAGGCGCTGATTAACATCAAACCCGTAACCGCTGCCGTAAAGGAATTCTTCGGTTCTTCCCAGCTGTCCCAGTTTATGGACCAGAACAACCCTCTGGGCGAACTTACCCACAAGAGACGTCTTTCCGCACTGGGTCCCGGCGGTCTGTCAAGAGACCGTGCCGGATTCGAAGTTCGAGATGTACATTATTCCCACTACGGAAGAATGTGTCCTATCGAGACTCCCGAAGGTCCCAACATCGGTCTGATCAACTCTCTTGCAAGCTATGCAAGAATTAACGAATACGGTTTTGTGGAAGCACCTTATCGTAAGATTGATAAAACTGACCCGGCCAACCCGAGAGTTACCGACGAAGTTGTATACATGACCGCTGATGAAGAGGATAATTATCATGTAGCACAGGCAAACGAAGCCCTGGATGCAGAGGGACATTTTGTCCGTAACTCCGTATCCGGTCGTTACAGAGAGGAAACACAGGAATATCCCAAGGCTATGTTCGATTACATGGACGTATCCCCGAGAATGGTATTCTCCGTGGCTACAGCCTTAATTCCTTTCCTGCAGAACGACGATGCAAACCGTGCGCTGATGGGTTCCAACATGCAGCGTCAGGCAGTGCCCCTTCTGATGACGGAAGCACCCGTTGTAGGTACCGGCATGGAAACCAAGGTTGCGGTTGACTCCGGTGTTTGTGTAGTGGCAAAGAAGGCAGGTACGATTGATTATGTTTCTTCCAATCTCATCAAGATGACCTATGATGACGGTGAAAAGGAAGAATACCATCTGACCAAGTTCTTAAGAAGCAACCAGTCCAACTGCTATAATCAGAAGCCCATCGTGTTCAAGGGCGACCATGTGGCACAGGGACAGGTTATTGCAGACGGTCCTTCCACTTCCGAAGGCGAACTGGCTCTCGGTAAGAATCCTCTTATCGGCTTCATGACCTGGGAAGGCTACAACTACGAAGATGCGGTTCTGTTAAGCGAAAGACTGGTACAGGAAGATGTTTACACTTCCGTACACATTGAAGAATATGAAGCAGAAGCACGTGATACCAAGTTAGGACCCGAAGAAATCACCCGTGATGTTCCCGGTGTCGGCGACGATGCCCTGAAGGATCTGGATGACAGAGGTATTATCCGTATCGGTGCTGAGGTTCGTGCCGGTGATATTCTTGTCGGCAAGGTTACTCCCAAGGGAGAAACAGAACTGACTGCAGAAGAAAGACTGCTCCGTGCCATCTTCGGTGAGAAGGCAAGAGAAGTACGTGATACTTCCTTAAAGGTTCCTCACGGCGAATATGGTATTGTAGTGGATGCAAAGGTATTTACCAGAGAAAACAGCGACGAACTGGCACCCGGCGTAAATCAGGCTGTCCGCATTTACATTGCGCAGAAGAGAAAAATTTCCGTTGGTGACAAGATGGCTGGTCGTCATGGTAACAAGGGTGTTGTTTCCCGTGTGCTTCCCGTAGAAGATATGCCTTATCTTCCTAACGGTCGTCCTCTGGATATCGTACTTAACCCTCTGGGCGTACCTTCCCGTATGAACATCGGACAGGTTCTGGAAATTCACCTTTCCCTGGCTGCAAAGGCTCTTGGCTTTAATGTAGCGACACCTGTATTCGATGGCGCAAACGAAACAGATATTATGGATACACTGGATCTTGCAAACGATTATGCAAACCTTCCTTTCGATGCTGCGGAAGCAGAGGAATGGAAAGCAAAGGGAATGGAAAAGACCGCGGACGGAAAGGAATGGAAGGGAGAAAGCTTCAGCAGCTTGCATGAAGCAGAGCTTCTTCCCGAAGTTTATCAGTATCTGTCTGAAAACAGAGCACACAGAAAGCTCTGGAAGGGCGTGCCTATTTCCCGTGACGGTAAGGTAAGACTCCGCGACGGACGTACCGGCGAGTACTTTGACAGCCCGGTTACCATCGGACACATGCATTACCTGAAGCTGCATCACCTGGTAGACGATAAGATTCATGCACGTTCTACCGGACCGTACTCCTTAGTTACCCAGCAGCCTCTCGGCGGTAAGGCACAGTTCGGCGGACAGCGTTTCGGTGAAATGGAAGTTTGGGCGCTGGAAGCATACGGCGCATCCTACACCTTACAGGAAATCCTGACCGTGAAGTCCGATGATGTTATCGGCCGTGTCAAGACATACGAAGCCATTATCAAGGGCGACAACATTCCTGAGCCCGGTATTCCGGAATCCTTCAAGGTATTGCTCAAGGAATTACAGGCACTTGGTATGGATGTCCGCGTCTTAAGAGAAGACCAGACCGAAGTAGAAATTATGGAAACCGTGGATTACACCGACAACGATTACCGTTACGAGATGGAAGGCGACCGTAAGAACTACAATGATTACGAAAAGGATTCCCTCGATGACCTGGGTTACCAGAAGCAGGAATTTGACGATGACGGCGAACTGGTAAGTGCAGATGATGCGGATGAGGATGATTTTGACGATGCAGGTGACGGCTTCGACGGAGAAGACGAATTCTAATAGAGATTAGTATGGAAGGGAGTACCAAAATGTCAGAAAATAAAAATGAAGTTTATCAGCCGATGACATTTGATGCCATAAAAATCGGTCTGGCATCTCCGGAGAAAATCCGCGAGTGGTCCAGAGGCGAGGTAACCAAGCCCGAAACAATCAATTACAGAACATTAAAACCGGAACGCGACGGTCTGTACTGTGAAAGAATTTTCGGACCCCAGAAAGACTGGGAATGTCATTGCGGTAAGTACAAGAAGATCAGATACAAAGGTGTTGTCTGCGACAGATGTGGTGTAGAAGTTACCAAATCCAGCGTTCGTAGAGAGCGTATGGGTCATATCGAACTGGCAGCTCCGGTTTCCCATATCTGGTACTTCAAGGGAATTCCCAGCCGTATGGGATTAATTCTTGACCTTTCACCGAGAGTACTGGAAAAGGTACTTTACTTTGCATCCTATATTGTACTGGATGCAGGTGAGTCCAATTTGGAATATAAGCAGATTTTATCCGAAAAAGAATATCAGGATGCTTATGAAACCTATGGTAATAAGTTCCGTGTAGGTATGGGCGCAGAGGCTATCAAAGAGCTTCTGCAGGCCATCGACCTGGAGAAAGATGCAGAGGAATTAAAGGCAGGCTTAAAGGAATCCACCGGTCAGAAGCGTGCACGTATCATCAAGAGACTGGAAGTAGTAGAAGCTTTCAGAGGTTCAGGCAACAAACCCGAATGGATGATTATGGATGTTATCCCGGTTCTGCCTCCCGACTTACGTCCTATGGTACAGCTGGACGGCGGCCGTTTTGCAACCTCTGACTTAAATGACCTTTACAGAAGAATTATCAACAGAAACAACCGTCTGAAGAGACTGCTTGAGCTGGGCGCTCCCGATATCATTGTCCGCAATGAAAAGAGAATGCTGCAGGAAGCAGTGGATGCCCTGATTGACAACGGCAGAAGAGGACGTCCCGTTACCGGACCCGGCAACAGAGCGTTAAAGTCCCTTTCCGATATGTTAAAGGGTAAATCCGGACGTTTCCGTCAGAACCTGTTAGGTAAGCGTGTAGACTACTCCGGACGTTCCGTTATCGTAGTTGGTCCCGAACTTAAGATTTATCAGTGCGGTCTGCCGAAAGAAATGGCAATCGAACTGTTCAAGCCCTTCGTTATGAAGGAACTGGTAGCAAGAGGCATCAGCCAGAATATCAAGAATGCCAAGAAGTTAGTGGAGAGACTGGACACCAGCGTATGGGATGTACTGGAAGAAGTAATCAAAGAGCATCCGGTTATGCTGAACCGTGCACCTACCCTGCACAGACTTGGTATTCAGGCATTTGAGCCCATTCTGGTAGAAGGTAAGGCAATCAAGCTTCATCCTCTTGTATGTACCGCTTTCAACGCCGACTTCGACGGTGACCAGATGGCCGTTCACCTTCCTCTGTCCGTTGAGGCACAGGCAGAATGCCGTTTCCTGCTTCTGTCACCCAACAACCTTTTGAAGCCTTCCGACGGTGGTCCCGTTGCCGTTCCTACACAGGATATGGTACTCGGTATCTACTACCTGACCCAGGAAAGACCCGGTGCAAAGGGCGAAGGCAAGTTCTTCAAGAGTGTAAACGAAGCAATCCTTGCATATGAGAACCAGGTTATTACCTTACAGTCCCGTATCAAGGTAAGAATTACCAAGAAAAACGATGCGGGTGAAGACATCACCGGTATCGTAGAGTCCACACTGGGACGTTTCATCTTCAACGAAGTACTGCCTCAGGACCTTGGCTTTGTTGACAGAACCAACCCTGAAAACTTCTTAAAGCTGGAAGTTGACTTCCATGTAGGCAAGAAGCAGTTAAAGCAGATTTTGGAGAAGGTTATCAATACCCACGGTGCATTCAAGAATGCAGAAGTTCTTGACTACATCAAGGCAATGGGCTACAAGTATTCCACCAGAGCTGCCATGACCGTATCCATTTCCGATATGACCGTGCCTCCCGAAAAGCCCGAACTGCTGGCTCAGGCGCAGGCAACCGTTGATAAGATTTCCACCAACTTCAGAAGAGGTCTTATCACCGAAGAAGAAAGATATCGTGCCGTAGTAGAAACCTGGAACGAAACAGATAAGGAACTGACCGATAAGCTGATTAACGGTCTGGATAAGTACAACAACATCTTCATGATGGCTGACTCCGGTGCGCGTGGTTCCAACCAGCAGATTAAACAGCTGGCAGGTATGCGTGGTCTGATGGCGGATACAACCGGACGTACCATTGAGCTGCCTATCAAGTCCAACTTCCGTGAAGGTCTTGACGTACTGGAATACTTCATGTCCGCACATGGTGCACGTAAGGGTCTGTCCGATACCGCTCTTCGTACCGCCGACTCCGGTTACCTGACCAGACGTATGGTTGACGTTTCCCAGGAACTTTCCATCAGGGAAACAGATTGTAGCGAAGGCAGAAGCGAAATTCCCGGTATCGTGGTAAGAGCATTCATGGACGGCAAGGAAACCATCGAAAGCTTGAAAGACAGAATCACAGGCCGTTTCTCCTGCGAGGATATTTATGATAAAGACGGCAACAGAATCGTAAAACACAATCATATGATTACCCCCAGCCGTGCCGCTAAGATTTTAAGCGTCGGCGTCAATGAAAAGGGTGAACCCATTGAGGAAGTTAAGATTCGTACCATTTTAACCTGTAGATGCCACAACGGTATCTGTGCAAAGTGCTACGGCGCCAACATGGCAACCGGCGAGGCTGTCCAGGTAGGTGAAGCTGTCGGTATTATTGCCGCACAGTCCATCGGTGAACCCGGTACACAGCTTACCATGCGTACTTTCCATACCGGCGGTGTTGCGGGTGACGATATCACACAGGGTCTTCCCCGTGTCGAAGAATTGTTTGAAGCAAGAAAACCCAAGGGTCTTGCCATCATTGCTGAATTCGGCGGTCGCGTGGAAATCCGCGATACCAAGAAGAAGCGTGAAGTAATCGTTCATAACGAAGAGACCGGAGAGTCCAAGGCATACTTAATTCCTTACGGCTCCCGTATCAAGGTTTTAGATGAGCAGATGATTGAAGCCGGCGACGAGCTGACAGAAGGTAGCGTAAACCCTCACGATCTGTTAAAGATTAAGGGTATCCGCGCCGTACAGGACTACATGATCCGCGAAGTACAGCGTGTATACCGTCTGCAGGGTGTAGATATCGCCGATAAGCATATTGAAGTAATCGTTCGTCAGATGTTGAAGAAGATTCGTATCGAGAACCATGGAGATACCGAATTCCTTCCCGGAACACTGGTTGATGTCCTTGATTTTGAAGATATGAATGAAAAGCTGATTGCAGAAGGAAAAGAGCCTGCAGAAGGCAAACAGGTAATGCTCGGTATTACCAAGGCAGCTCTGGCTACCAACTCCTTCCTGTCAGCAGCATCCTTCCAGGAAACCACCAAGGTTCTGACCGAAGCCGCTATCAAGGGCAAGGTTGACCCTCTGATTGGACTGAAGGAAAACGTTATCATCGGTAAGCTGATTCCTGTAGGTACCGGTATGAAGAGATACCGCACCACACACTTAAGCACGGATGATGCGATTGAAAATGCAGTGGAAGAAATCAATTTCTCCGACGATTCCGACGAGGTGGCTGCAGCATTTGCGGAAACAGCAGCAGAATTAGGCGAGGATACGGATGAAAACGTAACGCCTGAAGAGTCTTACGAAGAAACCGAAAACGACGATACTGCAACAGAAGAATAAATCATAAAAAGGCGTAACCGAAAGGCTGCGCCTTTTATGCCATGTGAATGGGAGAACAATGATGAAAGTATTGGTAACAGGTGTAAAAGGACAGCTTGGCTATGATGTGATGGCGGAGCTGGCCAAACGGAATATAGAAGCCATCGGTGTGGACATTGACGAGATGGACATTACCGATAAGATAAGTGTGGAAAAGGTTATCGGCGAGGCAGCTCCCGATGTCGTGGTGCACTGCGCAGCCTATACGGCAGTGGATGCCGCGGAGGACAATGAAGCGCTTTGCAGAAGAGTCAATGCGGACGGAACGAGAAACATTGCCGAGGTCTGCAAAAAACTGGACTGCAAAATGGTGTATATCAGCACGGACTATGTGTTTGACGGACAGGGCACCCGTCCCTGGGAGCCGGATGACGAAAGACATCCCTTAAATGTTTACGGTCAGACCAAGTACGAAGGCGAGCTTGCGGTACAGGAAAACCTTTCCAAATATTTTATCGTAAGAATTGCCTGGGTGTTCGGCAAGAACGGTAAAAACTTTGTAAAAACCATGTTAAAGCTGGCGGAAACCCATGATAAGCTGACAGTGGTAAACGACCAGTTCGGTTCCCCGACCTATACCTATGACCTGGCAAGACTGTTGGTGGACATGATTCAGACGGACAAATACGGTATTTACCATGCCACCAACGAAGGTATCTGCACTTGGTATGAATTTGCCTGCGAGATTTTCAGACAGGCAGGGGTAAAAATCGAGGTGACGCCGGTGCCGGCAAGCGAGTATCCCGCAAAGGCAAAACGCCCGGAAAACAGCCGTCTTGACAAGAGCAAGCTGACCGAAAACGGTTTTGAACGTCTTCCTTCCTGGCAGGACGCTCTAAGAAGATACATCAAAGAAATTTTACCTTAATTTTAAAAAAATTAGGTTGACAATGCATCTGCGAAAAAGTATACTATCATAGTGTGCACGCAGATGCATTTCTTTTTGTGTTGCACATAAAAAATCATTTATATTTTATAATAAGAAAGAGGTGAAACAGAATGCCAACATTTAACCAGTTAGTAAGAAAAGGACGTCAGACAACTGAAAAGAAGTCCACAGCACCTGCTCTCCAGAAAGGATTCAACTCCTTACACAAGAAAGCAATCAATACTTCTTCTCCTCAGAAGAGAGGCGTATGTACCGCTGTTAAGACTGCTACCCCTAAGAAGCCTAACTCTGCACTTAGAAAAATCGCCAGAGTACGTCTTTCCAACGGAATCGAAGTTACCAGCTACATTCCCGGTGAAGGCCACAACTTACAGGAGCATAGCGTTGTACTGATCAGAGGCGGTAGAGTAAAGGACTTACCCGGTACCAGATACCACATCATCAGAGGTACTTTGGATACCGCAGGCGTTGCCAACAGAAAGCAGGCTCGTTCCAAATATGGTGCAAAGAGACCTAAGGCTTCTAAGTAATCAGGCAAGCTGATTCAACTGGATTCACAAACGAAACTATTTTTAGTGTTGGATTCTGTATTAAACAGATATACCGCACGCACACAATAGGGAAACAATGTGAGTACCGATGATTTAATTAACCTAACATCTGCGGACTGCGGATGTTACCATTATTAAGGAGGGAAGAACCGTGCCACGTAAAGGACATATTCAGAAAAGAGATGTATTGGCAGATCCTTTATACAATAACAAAGTGGTTACCAAGCTTATCAACAACGTTATGTTAGATGGTAAGAAGGGTGTTGCACAGAAGATTGTATATGGTGCATTTGCCAAAGTAGAAGAAAAGTCAGGCAAGCCTGCCCTTGAAGTTTTCGAAGAGGCTATGAACAATATCATGCCTGTTCTGGAAGTTAAGGCAAGACGTATCGGTGGTGCTACCTATCAGGTACCTATCGAAGTAAGACCTGAACGTCGTCAGGCTCTGGGCCTTCGTTGGTTAGTAATGTTTTCTCGTAAGAGAGGCGAAAAGACCATGGAAGACAGACTGGCAAACGAAATTCTTGATGCAGCAGGCAATACCGGCTCCGCTGTAAAGAGAAAAGAAGATATGCACAAGATGGCAGAAGCAAACAAGGCTTTCGCACACTACAGATTCTAATCGTAGGACGAAGTTTTTGTTGTCTGTCATGACTAATATAAGGAGGAAACAACCTTGGCTGGAAGAGAATATCCCTTAGAGAGAACCAGAAATATTGGTATTATGGCTCATATCGATGCGGGTAAAACCACACTGACAGAGCGTATTCTTTACTATACCGGTGTTAACTACAAGATTGGTGATACTCATGAAGGTACTGCTACCATGGACTGGATGGAGCAGGAACAGGAAAGAGGTATTACCATCACATCTGCAGCTACCACCTGCCACTGGACTCTTGAGAAAGAAACCAAACCCATGCCCGGTGCATTAGAGCATCGTATCAACATCATTGATACTCCGGGACACGTTGACTTCACTGTAGAAGTTGAGCGTTCCTTACGTGTACTTGATGGTGCAGTCGGTGTATTCTGTGCAAAGGGTGGTGTAGAACCTCAGTCTGAAAACGTATGGCGTCAGGCTGATACCTACAACGTACCTCGTATGGCTTTCATCAATAAGATGGACATCCTTGGTGCAAACTTCTACGGTGCCGTAGAGCAGATCAGAACCCGTTTAGGTAAGAATGCTATCTGCCTTCAGTTACCTATCGGCAAGGAAGATGAATTCAAGGGAATCATTGACCTGTTTGAAATGAAAGCCTACATCTATAATGATGATAAGGGCGACAACATCACTGTAACAGATGACCTCGGCGACATGAAGGACGATGCAGAGCTGTATCGTAACGAATTAGTTGAAAAAATCTGCGAATTAGATGATGATTTAATGATGCAGTATCTGGAAGGTGAAGAACCTTCTGTTGAAGAAATGAAGAAAGTCTTAAGAAAGGCAACCTGCGAATGCAAGGCAATTCCTGTATGCTGTGGTTCCGCTTATCGTAACAAGGGCGTACAGAAGTTACTCGATGCAGTTCTTGAGTACATGCCTGCTCCTACAGACATCCCTCCTATCAAGGGTGTTGACCTGGATGGCAACGAAGTTGTAAGACATTCTTCCGATGATGAACCTTTCTCCGCACTGGCATTCAAGATTATGGCTGACCCGTTCGTTGGTAAGCTTGCATTCTTCAGAGTTTACTCCGGTACCATGAACTCCGGTTCTTACGTACTGAATGCTACAAAGGATAAGAAGGAACGTGTTGGACGTATCCTGCAGATGCATGCAAACAAGAGAGCCGAACTTGAAAAAGTTTACTCCGGTGATATTGCGGCAGCAGTAGGCTTCAAGTTTACTACTACCGGTGATACCATTTGTGACGAGCAGCATCCTGTAATCCTCGAGTCCATGGAATTCCCTGAACCCGTTATTGAGCTGGCTATTGAGCCGAAGACCAAAGCAGGTCAGACCAAGATGGGTGAAGCTCTTGCAAAACTTGCAGAAGAAGATCCCACCTTCCGTGCTCATACCAATCAGGAAACAGGACAGACCATTATCGCAGGTATGGGTGAACTCCATCTGGAAATCATCGTTGACCGTCTGCTTCGTGAATTCAAGGTAGAAGCTAACGTTGGTGCTCCTCAGGTTGCTTACAAGGAAACCATTACCAAGCCTGTTGACCAGGAATACAAATATGCAAAACAGTCCGGTGGTCGTGGACAGTACGGACATTGTAAAGTTAAATTCGAGCCCATGGATGCAAACGGCGACCAGCTGTTCAAGTTTGAATCCAGCGTTGTCGGTGGTGCTATTCCCAAGGAATACATCCCCGCAGTCGGCGAAGGTATCGAAGAAGCAACCCACGCAGGTATCCTCGGCGGATTCCCCGTTGTTGGTGTTTATGCTAACGTTTACGATGGTTCCTACCATGAAGTCGACTCTTCCGAAATGGCATTCCACATTGCCGGTTCCATGGCATTCAAGGAAGCTATGAAGAAGGCTGCACCTGTACTGCTTGAGCCTATCATGAAGGTTGAAGTAACCATGCCTGAAGAATACATGGGTGACGTTATCGGCGATATCAACTCCCGTCGTGGCCGTATTGAAGGTATGGAAGATATCGGCGGCGGTAAGATGGTTAAGGCTTATGTACCTCTTGCTGAAATGTTCGGTTATTCTACCGACTTACGTTCCAAGACCCAGGGTCGTGGTAACTACTCTATGTTCTTCGAGAAATACGAGCAGGTTCCCAAGAACGTACAGGAGAAAGTACTTGCTGCAAAGGCAAAATAATTTTTCAAGATAATGAGGCGGTACTTGCAAAAGTACCTGCCTCTGAAGCAAAATAATGCTTGAAAAACTTAGGCTTATCTAATATAATGAGAGATAGCTGATTAAATTAAAAACTTATTTTTTATCTTTTTAAGGAGGACTATAATAATGGCTAAAGCTAAATTTGAAAGAACTAAGCCCCATTGTAACATTGGTACCATCGGTCACGTTGACCATGGTAAAACCACTCTGACCGCTGCAATTACCAAGGTTCTGGCAGCAAGAGTTCCCGGTAACGCACAGGTAGACTTCGAAAACATCGATAAGGCTCCCGAAGAAAGAGAGCGTGGTATTACCATTTCTACCGCACACGTTGAATACCAGACCGAAAAGAGACATTATGCTCACGTTGACTGCCCGGGCCATGCTGACTACGTTAAGAACATGATTACCGGTGCTGCTCAGATGGACGGCGCTATCCTTGTTGTAGCTGCAACCGATGGTGTTATGGCTCAGACCAAGGAGCACATCCTTCTGTCCCGTCAGGTAGGCGTTCCTTACATCATCGTATTCATGAACAAGTGCGATATGGTAGACGATCCTGAACTTCTTGAATTAGTAGAAATGGAAATCACAGAACAGCTTGAAGAATATGACTTCACAGACTGCCCTATTATCAAGGGTTCCGCTCTGAAGGCTCTGGAAGATCCTATGGGACCTTGGGGCGACAAGATTATGGAACTTATGGACACTGTAGACTCCTATATTCCTGATCCTCAGCGTGATACTGATAAGCCTTTCCTTATGCCTGTAGAAGACGTATTCACCATTACCGGTCGTGGTACTGTTGCAACCGGTAGAGTAGAGCGTGGTGTTCTTCACCTGAACGACGAAGTTGAAATCGTTGGTATCAAGGAAGAGAAGCAGAAGTCCGTTGTAACCGGTATCGAAATGTTCCGTAAGATGCTTGACGAAGCACAGGCTGGTGATAACATCGGTGCCCTTCTTCGTGGTATTCAGAGAACTGACATCGAAAGAGGTCAGGTTCTTGCAAAACCCGGCACTGTAACCTGCCACAAGAAATTCACTGCACAGGTTTACGTACTGACCAAAGATGAAGGTGGACGTCATACTCCTTTCTTCAACAACTATCGTCCTCAGTTCTACTTCAGAACAACCGACGTTACCGGTGTTTGCGAACTTCCTGCAGGTACCGAAATGTGCATGCCTGGTGATAACGTAGAAATGACCATCGAACTGATCCATCCCATCGCTATGGAGCAGGGTCTTACTTTCGCTATTCGTGAAGGTGGACGTACTGTTGGATCAGGCCGTGTTGCTACTATCATCGAGTAATCTGCGCGTAAGCAATGAGAAGCATTAAATAAGTGTAAAATAGTCCAGAGCAAGCTTGCTTGCTTCTGGGCTTTTTTATGCTTATGAGAATGCGGCGAATGCCGCATTCATCGAGGAAACACGCAGTGTTTTCGAGATATGCTTCTCATAAATTTATAGCCCTTTGTTTACAAGGGGGTGAGCCTTTTTATGTGCGTCCGGTGAAGCCGATGCATGTGCTTAAGTCATTCTCGTGGCCTTGCTGTGGGCTTATTTTATCCTTTGGATTTACGACATTGAACCTTTTGTCCTGTGGTATTGGTATTTCCGATGTTTCTGCCGGGGCAGTTACATCGGATGTTGCCATATCCTTTTTATGCTGGTTTTGTATCATATCCACCACTTCCTGATGCTTGTTCGGATACAGGTGGGAGTAGGTGCTTAAGGTGGTCTGTACTTTTTCGTGTCCTAAGCGTTCCGATATGAGCAGTGGTGCACATCCTAAGTTGATAAGGTAGCTGGCGTGTGCTTCACGTTCTAAAGGATAATTCTAGGACACACAACAATTTATCAAT